>Ga0172375_10000270_pt1 | contig 82006 bp, 98 predicted proteins | sample LakKiv1m_FD_114537 | JGI IMG/M metagenome (GOLD analysis project Ga0172375, IMG submission 114537) | Freshwater microbial communities from Kabuno Bay, South-Kivu, Congo - kab_092012_11.1m | ecosystem: Environmental > Aquatic > Freshwater > Lake | place: Democratic Republic of the Congo... | reverse complement strand
TCATATGACGGATGACGATCAGGCGGAAATTCAGGTCAGATTGGTTCCACGCAGACGATAAACGATTCTTTTATACAGGCTGGTTTCTGCTATGATGAATGTATGCGTATTGCTGTCCTTGCCCCGCCGTATTTACCGGTGCCGCCGCCCCTCTACGGCGGAACAGAAAAAATAGTATCCCTCCTTACCGAAGGATTGGTCGCATCAGGCCACGATGTGACGCTGTTTGCCAGCGGAGACAGTAAAACAGGTGCGAAGCTTTCCTCCATATATCCTGCCGCATTGGGAAACAGCGGACTGACTAAAAGCGATACAAGTAAACCATTGGCCCACTATCATGCATGTTATGCCCGGGCGGGCGAATTTGACATCATACACAGTCACGGGCAGTACTTGAGCTTGCCTGAAGCTGACGGTTTGAAAACCCCGGTTGTATTTACCTGGCACGGATCGTTTTATGAAGGGGAAACGACACCGGAAAAACGCGAAACGCTGAGAACCTACCGGCATCTTAACTATATTTCCATATCCGATAATCAGCGCGGCGGGTTGCCGGAACTTGGGTATGTAGCGACGGTGTATAACGCGCTCGATATAGCCGCCTATACATTTGTGGCAACCCCCAGAGACTACCTTTTGTGGGTGGGCCGTGTAAGCCCCAAAAAAGGCGCGTTAGATGCGATTCTCGCCGCAAAACGACTGGGTATCAGGCTTGAGATGGCCGCAGCGATTGACCCTATTGACCGCCCGTTTTTTGAGGAGAAGATTAAGCCGCTTATCGACGGAAAACAGATTATCTATCATGGTGAAGTAGGTCATGCCTCCCTTATCGAGTTATACGGAGGAGCAATCGCGACATTGTATCCTATTTCGTGGCATGAACCGTTTGGTTTGGTTATGGCAGAAAGTATGTCCTGCGGCACGCCGGTCGTAGCCTACAATATCGGTTCAATACCGGAGATAGTAAAAGATAGATTGACCGGCTTTGTTATAGATCAGTCACAAGGCGTAGACGGTCTTGTTGATGCGATCAAGCATATTAGCTCGATAGACCGCAAGGCATGCAGAACGTACGCGGAAAAGCGTTTTCACAAGGACCGGATGGTAAAAGATTACGAAGCGGTATATCGGAAATTTATATGAACATAGGATTGTATATTTCACCTGCTCATGCGGTGCCTCCGAAAGAAAACAGTATCCTGGCTCCGTGGATTCTTGTGCACCAGTTGGCTGACGGATTGGTAACAGACGGGCAGAGTGTCACGCTGTTTGCCGCAAAAGGAAGTAACACGAAAGCGAAACTTATCCATGGCGGTATAGATCCGGCAGTAGAAAAATTACCGGAGTACGGCGATAAAGATGATTACCGGGCGTATGTCGTGGCTCAGGAGTTGGCGCTGATGCGTGAAGTGATAGGGTATGCGAAAGCCGGAAAATTGGATGTCGTGCATATACATCAACCGGTGGAACGGTTGTACCCGGCGCTTTTGGCCATGCCGGCTCATGTTCCGGTCGTGATTACGTTCCATGACCCTATTTCCCCCGCGCGGTTTGCCGCATTGGAAAAGCTTATGGAGTTGGGAAACATTCATTTCATTTCTTTATCCAAATCCCAACAACACGGCGTACCGTTTCCGTTTGCGGGAGTGGTGCCCAATGGTGTTGATACGAAGCAATTTATCCCTGACGGAGCGTTGCCACTTCGTAAGCGGCCGTTACTTATGACCGGCAGGATTGTGCAGCAAAAAGGCTTTGGTGATGCGATAGAGGCTGCCAAACGGTCTGCCATGCGGCTTTTAATCATAGGTCAGGAATACCCGCATCAGAAAGAAGCTCACGCGTACTTTGAAACTGAAGTGAAACCATTTATCGACGGTAAGCACGTGCTGTGGGAGTCGGTCGTAAAGCACGAGCATCTCGTGGGTCACTATCAAACAGCTGCGGCCCTGTTGTTTCCCATCCAATGGGAAGAGCCGTTCGGGCTTGTCATGATAGAAGCGATGAGCTGCGGGACACCCGTTATTGCCTATAACCGGGGATCTGTGCCGGAAATCATCGTCGACGGAAAGACCGGATTCATCGTGGATCCGGAAAAAGGAGTGGACGGATTGGTTGATGCGATTAAACATATCGGGGATATTGACCGGAACGTATGCAGAACGCACGTGGAGAAACATTTTTCTCTTGACGTTATGACGAAAGCATACGAAAGGGCATATAAAAAGACCGCACATTCTTCAGTACCCGGAATTTAAGCAAAATAGATTACACACACCGTATTCCCGCCGTGCTATGATGATTTTATGTCGGTATTATTAAAGAAGCATGGCTTCCATACGGCGGATTCCGCCAAAGACGGAGCGCGCAGCGGATCAAAACATGCGATGCGTGTGTTATTTGTTACCAGCGAAATTGCGACACTGTATAAGCGCGGAGGACTTGCAGATGTGAGTTATGCATTGCCTGTCGCACTGTCCCAATTGGGCGTGAATATATCCGTTGCGATGCCGTATTATGAGAGCGTTCCAACCAAGGGTGTTACCTGCGTAGGACAGCTCGCTCTCGATTATGACCGCCGGCGGGAACTCATTTTTGTCTTCCGTACGTTGCTTCCGCATTCGCATGTGCGTGCGTATCTGTTCCGCCACCCGTTGCTTAATGCGTATGATGACTCTCATATCGCTGACCGGTTCGCGTTTTTTTCCAAAGCAGTGGCGCAGCTTTCACTCTATTCTTCCGATATGTTAGGCGGGCCGTATGACATTATCCACTGCAACGATTGGCACACAGCGCTCATCCCGCTTCTTATCGGCGAGCAGAGTAAAGTAGGGTATCGCGAACGGGAAACGATACAGTCCAAACAGGTCAAAACGATTCTTACGGTCCATAATCTGCTGTATCAGGGTGAAACAGGATTCTCGATCACGCTCAAGCTCGGATTTCCGAAACCGCTGTTCCATCCGTTTATGACGCCGCTTGGGCGGGCGGTGCGGTTGCTCACCGAGGGGTTTGAGTATGCGGATAAAGTGACGACGGTTTCCCCGACCTATGCCAAAGAGATTGCCGCAGGGAAGCACGGAAAACGCGTTGTGGAGGTATTCCACCGCAGAAAAGACCGCATGATCGGCATACTAAACGGCCTGGATAGTAAGCTGTGGGATCCTAGGAGTGACGCATCGTTACCTGTTAATTATGACTCCTCGTCGGTTGTATCAGCAAAGCGCGTTATTAAAGCTCAACTTCGGAAAGCGCTCAGATTGCCCGAATCGGACGCGCCGCTTTTCGGATTTGTCGGACGTCTTGAAGGCAGGCAAAAAGGATTAGATCTTATCGCGCGCGTGATAAAAAGGCTTGCAGGCGAATCATTTCAGCTGGTGCTTTTGGGTACCGGTCAGAAGAAGCTCGTGGCTCTTTTTGAGCGCCTGGCGGCGGAGCATAATAATATCGCATTTGTTCATACATTTGATGAACGGTTAGCCCGGAGGATCTATGCAGGGAGTGACGTGATGCTTGTCCCGAGTAAATTCGAGCCATGCGGACTTACCCAAATGATTGCTATGCGGTATGGGACGTTGCCGCTGGTACGGAAAACAGGTGGGCTAGCCGATACGGTGAGCGACGGGAAATCAGGATTCGTGTTTACGCCATATACGAGCACTGCCCTTGCCGACAAAATGAAAGAGGCGATTGCGCTGTATCATGAGAAACCTGCCCGTTTTGAAGCGATGACGGCGCATGTGATGCGGTTGGATTTTTCCTGGCAGCATCAGGTGAAAGAATACCTGGCACTCTATCGAACCATGCTCAAATCTTCGTAGTTTTTACCCGTTTTTACAACACACTTTACCAGTTTTTACAAGTAGATACTAATTTATTTTGGGGCGTACTAATGGGGAAATCACGCTATCGTATAGAATGTGCTCCTGCCCTTGCCGCTGGAAAGCAGGAATCCTTGGGAAACAAGTCGGGCAAGATCTCTGCTTGCAGTAATTTGGGAAATTTTGAAATGTTTCTGAACCTGACGATTGGTAATGGTGGCCCCTTGCATATCCAGAAGCAGGAGGATATTTTTTTGGCGGTCGTTAAGATTTGATATGAGCATGGATTTGTTCATGGGACGGTGTATGGCTTCCCGCATGTGCTGCAAAAGCTCTGCATAGGAGGAGCAAATCGAGTGGGTGTAATATTCGAGCCAAAGCGTCATTTGGCCATATACTGCGGCGCTTGAGAGTGCATAATCATAGGCTTTGGTGTCAGCAAAGAGAATAGATTCCGGGGCTACCATACCACGGCAGTCGTATCCGAATTTGTTGAAGATGAGGCTGCTTATAAGGAGCGTCATGTGCCCATCGGTTTCCTTATGGAGTCGGGAATGGGAAAGGGCAGCATGCGTAACGCCTGCGATAAGTATGGGGTGGTCCGATTTGGTCTCAATGTATGTGAGAAGCTGGTTTAAATCAGCCGTGTTGTTTGCCATGATGCGGGAAATACGGGCAGATGGAAGTCGTAGGGCCACATACATGAGCACTTCTATGCTTGCAAGGGTAATGGGTTTTGCCACGCCAGTCCATTCTTCTCTCAGGTATGCGAATGCCTGGCGGTACTGCAGCGCTTCCCGTTCTATCGGGTGTGGCCGTTTTGGCTGAGTACGCAAAAGTCGGGTAAGTTCAGGGGCGGTCATGGGGATGCGGGCCTGGCGCAGTGAGACCAGAATGCGTTCCATGGTGGCATTGTGACGCAGCATTATTTCCGTGCGTGGGGGCAAAGGCAGTGACAAGATATGGATCCGATATTGATCAATAGCATGGATCTGCTCTCTGATGGCAGGCGAAATGGTATACGCAATAGGAATATGCCACCTGGTTCGATATAGAGGTGAATACACCGATCTTATGGGCAACCTTAATTATTGCGGGTATGCCGGCCGCTAATCTATCAGAAAACGGTGTTTGGGTGAGTATGGAAAGAATCTCATTGGATGATTCTTCTTTGAGATAGGAAGAAAGATAAAGGCTTCGCAGTATAGAAGAGTAGCTTTTTGGGGATATGGTAATTCGCTCGTTATTGATTTGAAAATGTATATCCAGACTCTCCAATACATCAAGGAAAACGCGGGTAGAAAGCGAGCTCCGAAGCACGTTCAGCGCAGTATTATCTGAATATACCAGAATTTGCGTTATTGCGTCTTCCACGGTTATTGTTGTTCCTGCGCCTTTTTTCCATAAATCACCGAATTTGTCGTTTAAATTTTCTTTTTGGATAGTCAGCACATCTTGTTTTTTGAGTTTGCCTAGTTCGATTTGTTTATACGCTCCCATAACTACCGGGATTTTCATGAGGCTTCCTGCCTGTGATTCTAGTTGATCATTTATTCCTATGGAAATACCGCTTGGCAGGTATTCAAAATATATTCCGATTGTTTCTTTTTGTTTTCCGATGTATTCCCTCATTGCTGCGCGAAGCGGAATAAAGTTGATGATGATGTCATTTTGATTTTCCGTGAATATCCGTTTGGATAGGTAGGGGAAATCATCAGATGTCAGGTGCGGCGAAGCAGGGGGAGTAATTTGGGATAAAAAAAACAGCCGCATGCCTAACGCAAGATTCCCTAACATGCTTATGATGACTATTCCATGTAATACGGATATGTTTCGCATGATTTCATGGATATCATAACAACTAGCTATTGATTTGCATATAACATAATCATATTGCAAATATGGAATGCGTGTGGCATGCTACGTATAAAGGTAGAGGTACTATGACAAACGAGACAGAGAGTAAAAAACGCGGGGTTCCAAGGAAATATTTTATATGGGTAATTATTATATTCATTAGTATATTATCTTCTTTTGCTGCTGCATTATTGATAATAAAAAATAATCCCGGACTTGTCGGATTATCTCAGAGCAAGGAGAAAGGGAGTGAGGACGCGGATAAATTAGTCAGCATGGTGAGTGGTCTTATGATGCTCCCGGACGAACGCCCCACCATAGCAACCGTTACGGACAAAGAGAAGCTTAGCAGTCAGGCGTTTTTTTCGGAGTCTCAAAACGGAGATAAAGTGCTCATATTTACGCAGGCAAAAAAAGCGGTGTTATACCGGCCGTCTACGAATAAAATTATAGATGTCGCACCCGTTTCAATCGGCGGTGATGCAACAGCGTCTGCAAAACCAGAAAAAAAGTCGGTCTCATTTATTCTTTATAACGGAACAAACGTAACAGGATTTACAAAAACATATGAAACGAAACTCATGGTGCTTGTTCAGAACGCATTGGTTATTGATCGTGATAACGCTAAAAAACGGGATTACGCGAATAGTGTGCTTGTTGATCTTACCGGCGCTCAACCGGGCGTGACAGCAGAACTATCCAGGGCATTAGGAATTGCAGCGGCAGAACTTCCGGATGGAGAAGTAAAACCCGACGGCGCTGACTTTCTTATTATTTTAGGCGCTGACAAGAAGTAGTATACTGTTGGTATGGAAAAAAAATCTGTTGTCGTAGCATTTCTTGTTCTTTCCCTGCTTGCTGTGGGAGGATCAAGTGCGGGGATATACTATTATTTCCAGTATCAGGCGCTTTCACAGCGCGTCAAAGATCCGCAGGGAGAAATAAAGGATATATTGAGTAAAGTGGGCAAGCTTATAGAATTGCCGACCGGGGAAGAGCCGACGATCGCCACGGTTCAGGATGCCGAACGGATTAAATCCCAGCCATTTTTTGCGAAAGCACAGAACGGGTATCGGGTTATTCTGTATTCTAACGCGAAATTGGCAATTCTTTTCGATGAGAAGGGCAATAAGATTATTAATGTCGGAGCCATTAACTTGAGTACGCCTTCAGCGGCTCAGCCGGAGGTTTTACCTACTCCGTAACGCTGCTGCCCGCTTGGTTTTTGCCCATAAATAGAATACAATCCCTAGTATGCCGGGTAGTAGAATTTCGACACGCTTCAAGATTGTTGCTGTTGAATAGGTTACCCGGATATATATAGATGACGGTTATATTACGAAAGGAAATTGGAATTTCGTCAGCGTAAAAGCAACTGTCGAAATTTCACTACCCGGTATGCAAAATTTCCATGATCAAAAACTCTGGCAGGACGCGTTCGTCGTATTAATGGAGGTTCATGACACGTTCGATGACATGCGTGACGGCGCAAACGAAGAGATTGTCGAAGATGTTATAAAAAGTGCGACCGATGTCGCCGCCAAGATCGCGGACGGGTTATCCCGCGCAGATCGGAGATTCGGTCGCCAGGTGTTACTTGACGCGATCGGTATGGTAGCGATGGTACGTACTCATTTGGCGGTCGCATGGGGTCGGGGACTGGTATCCGATGACATGTTCAAATCCATGGACGATAAATATGCGGCACTGACAGAGAATCTTCAGCGTGCCAGATAATCCGGCATCAGGATTTTTGTCCGGAGTTTTAATTTCCCCCTTTACAATGATTTCTTCCGTGCGGTAGCCTGATGCTATGTCTGAAATTGATGTGATCCCGGAGATGGCGGAAACAACGTGGGATGCCTTTGAAAAAAAGGTTGCGATGGTATCGCATGCCGCTTCCTGGATTCACGTGAGTGTTTCCGACGGCACGATGGGAGCGCCTGTGACGCTTACTGATTTTTCCCGGCTTCCGGCACTGCGTGAACTCTATCCGAAGCTTTCTTTTGAAGCCAGGGTACTTTCTGCGAATCCTGAAAAATATATCCGTCCGCTGGCAGATGCAGGATTTACCAGGCTTTTTGCACATGTTGAAAGTAATGATCCGCGGATGTTTCTGGATTCGGCGAAGTTCGACGATATAGAAGTAGGTATTGCAGTTGACGGGGCGACGGAAATCGATCAGGTCGAACCTTTTTTGGAAGAGATTGATTGTGTCGTCGTGATGACTGCAGAGGCAGGAACGACGGGCGGAGCATTTCTTCCGGAAGCGGTGGAAAAAATTAAGCTTATCCGTCAGAACTTTCCGGATTTACCCATAGAAGCCGTTGGCGGAATTACGGATGTAACGGTAAAAACCGTAAAAGATGCAGGTGCGACACGGCTGGTATCCAATAATTTTATATTCGGCAGCGGGGAAGACGTATCAACTCGCATTGAAGCGCTGCAGTCCGCCTGAGATGTATCAAGTGCGGACTATTATTCCGTACTGCGGACGGCACGTTTGGACTCCTGTGTATCCTGTTTTTTCCCTAAGACGATATCGATAGCGTGTGATGTGCCGATACGGGATACGCCCGCGGAGAGAAACTGTTCCGCTTCTTCTCTGGTATCTATGCCTCCAGCGACTTTTATATTCATACCGGGAACTGCCTCTTTTACGATGGCAACATCTTCAAGTGACGGACCGCGCGGACCCATACCGGAGCCGATTTTGACGAAATCAGCGCCTGATTGCTGGATGGATTGGGCCACGTCCTGCATCGCTTCTTTTTTGTTGGGGAGCGAATCAAAGTATCCGGGATCCAGGATAAATTTCACGACGACCGGTTTGCCGTAGATACGGGCCGACTCGACGATGTCCGACATTTCCTTTATAAATCCGGCCGTATCACCGCTTATGTAAATTCCAAGATTCGGTACAACGTCGAGTTCGTCTGCTCCGTCGCTGACGGCGCGGTTGGCGGCAGCCATTTTGACTGTTGATTCATCCTGTCCCAGCGGGAATGAGATGACACATCCGATTTTTGCGTGGCTCCCGAGCAGTGATTTGGCAAGCGCCACATACGCGGGATTTACAAATGCCGTATGGAACCCGTATTTGACGACGCTTTCACACAGTGCGCGGATATCATCGGCAGTAGCATTGGCGTGGTGGTTGGCAAAATCGAGGTTCTGAGCTATGGCAGGCATAGTACTCAGTATAGCGGATCGGGGGCCAAACAGATACTCCTAGCGTGCACTCCTCGCACGTCGTTCCTTTACCCGTGGTTGTTTTCGGAGCATTTGAAGATATTCTTCTCTGGTGATCTGCCGGGGGAGGAGTTGCTGTGGGTGGCCGTCGTGGTCCATATTTTCATAATAAATCGTGACGTTTGCGCCTTCGTCGACGACGCTCATAATCTCGGCTCCCGTCTCGAGGTCAAATATCGGCATCCGCCCGCCGATCGGACCGGAAGATGACAGATTCCGTCTGAATCTGGGTGTGCGCGTGCGGGCAGGACGTGAATCTTCATTAATGAGTCCGGGGAGGACCGACTGTATGAATCCTTTTACCCGTTCTGCCGTCCGTTTCATAGCGCCGTATTATACCATGGAGGGCTTTGTACACACGGATAAAATACAGTAGGATAAGAGCATGAAATACACATATGTATGTGTCGCAGGTACCTTTGACGGGCTCCACAGAGGTCATGAAGCACTGCTCAAGCGGGCATTCGGCGTGGGAGCGCGCGTGCTCATCGGACTTACGTCGGAAGCATATCTGACACAATATAAACCCGCGAGTGCTGCCGCTCCGTATGAGACTCGCCGTCGCGCGTTGGAACGTTGGGTCGCAAAACAAGGGTATGCCGGTCGCGTAACGATCGTGCCCATCAATGATCCCTTTGAACCGGCAGTATCCGATCCGAAGCTTGATGCAATCGTGGTTTCGGAACAGACGCGTGCGCGGGCTGAGGAAGTGAATCGTATGCGGATTCGGAACGGACGTAAACCCCTGATGCTTTCCCTTGTTCCGATGGTACATGCGCAGGATGATACGCCGATATCGACGACGAGAGTAAAGAAAGGAATCATAGACCGTTTCGGCCGGCTCACGATGCCGGATTCGCTCAGAAATGACCTGGCTCTTCCGTTGGGAGTCGTGTTAACCGGCGTGAGGATAGAAGAATCTGTCCGTACGCGGAAAAACGCCCCCGTTGTCTCCGTGGGAGATCAGACCACAAGGACATTATTAGATGCCGGGCTTACTCCGGATCTGATGATTATTGATAACAAGGTAAACAGGATAGAATTTCATGATCTCAAGCCTATGATAGCCCGAAGACATTTTGATACACACCGGGTAACAAGCGGACCGGGGTTTATAAGCGCGCAAGCGCGAAATGAAATACAAAAGGCGTTAAATGACATGCGTCACACCCCGTTGGTTCTTGAGGTGGACGGGGAGGAGGATCTGTTGGCTCTTCCTGCCATAATCGAGGCGCCGGTCGGTGCTGTCGTATATTACGGTCAGCCTGCCCGCCAGGACTCTGAGCTACAGGCATTGGCAGGCGGGCCGGGATTGTCAGGAATTGTTGAAGTTGTCGTCACAAGCGAACGCAAAAAAGCAGCAAAAGCATTACTTCGGCAATTTCTTCGGTAAACAATTTGTAGTATGGTAGATGTATGGCTAAATATGTTCCGGATATAGGGAGCCGTCGTTGGGTAATTATATCGCCGGGGAGGTCAGTACGGCCAAATCAGGCCAGAAAACCCCGTTCAACAGATGTGCCGATCGTTCCTGTCTGTCCCTTTTGCGTCGGAAACGAACACATGACGCCGCCGGAAGTGTACCGCATAGGAACCGGCGAGAAAGACAAACCGGGGTGGCAAGTACGGGTGGTACCCAACAAATACCCGATTACCGATACGCATGAGGTCATCATTCACAGTGCTGATGATACAAAGGATATCGAGGATTTGCCGATAGAACAGGTTACGCGCATCCTGACAGCGTACAGAGACCGCTACCGTGCGCATGACAACGACGGACAGGTGCTTATTTTCTGCAATCATGGGTTTGCGGCAGGGGCAAGCCTTAAGCACCCGCACGCACAGCTGGTAGTCGTGCCCCGGCAAATTAATTTGGATGCCGTGTCCCGCGAACCGGTCGCCAATGTCGTAGAGGAAAATAATTTTTTTATTACGTATTGCCCTGATTTTTCCCAATGGCCGTTTGAGGTCTGGATTGCGCCGAAAATAGCAGATGGGAAATTCGGTTCGGTTGCCGACAGTCAGCTCTCCGATCTTGCCGTAGTGCTTCAGGATGCGCTGCAAAGAGTCAGAGAAGCACAGAATAAGGGATATTTACATTCCGTTCACGAGCCGGGGGTATTCGTATATAATTTCTATATATATCACGGAGAAAATTGGTTTATCCGTATTACCCCCAGGTTTGTGCATCGGGCAGGATTCGAGTTAGGCACGGGACTCAACGTCAATGTCGTAGACCCCACAGAAGCCTCAAAAATACTCCGGGAGATGGTAATTTAGATAGCGCCTTTTTGCTGCTGACCCAAAAGCCACAGTACCGCTTCTTTCTTGTAGCGTCTGTCTCCTCTGGAATTAATGCGGATTGCGGGCAACTTACCGCGTTTTCCCCAGCGTTTGATGGTAAGGGGAGATACACGCAATATTTTTGCTACCTCTCTGACTGTTAACAAATCCGGCCATTCATCACCTAGTGCCATAACGACCTCCTTTATGTGGAGCAGGAAAACATTATCTTTTCCGATCACAACAGTACATGAGAACATCAAACCTTGTCAATAGGGAGTCGCAAAATATTTTCATTTGTGGATAAGTTGTGCATGCGGTAAATAATTTTGCGACGTGTAAACGAGATGGGTGTGCTTTTCCGCGCACCGATTGCGGGCCGAAGTACATTAGATTGGCTTTCATGGATTGCGTGCGCAAAGTGAAAGCCGCCATGTTCATGACTCCGGCTTGCGTTCGTATGATTAATGCTATCTAATAGAAGAAAGGGACGTTATGAAATATCACAAAAGAGCAGCGTATTCATGGCTTATACCCGGTATCGTCTTATGTATCGTTATGTCGTTTACATTTATGGCGCTCTACCTGGGTATGTCAGAATCACAGGATGTGCGAAGCAAAGCTGCAGAGCCCGATGATACGCGAGAGATACCGAATTTTACAATTCCACACCCGTCGGGGGTCATATCGGGTACCCCTAATCCAGTACCGAGTGTATCGGGATATGTGCGTACTACAGGCGTGATCGTTGGTACGGGGGTTCCTGGTTGGTCACGAGGGCCCTTACAGACACCAAGGCCGACATCCTCGATATCACCGACGATTCGTCCATTTCCTCCCTGTAATATCGTGCTTACGTTTATGAGGCGCCCGTGTATACCACAGGTTGTAGATTAGAGTTTTTTGAGAGAGGCGATCATTGTATCGGCTTCCGTAAGCAGCGCATCTTCAGATCCCAACGTCGTAGTCAGATTCATATGCCCGAATACCGTGGGTTGTCCGTAGTTTTCCGACCCCTTTTGGCACATCGTATATCCGCCTGTTGAACCTTTTGTGCTCCCGCGTCGTAATATGATGTCGTCAGAGGTTGTGATCGTGACGTATGTGTCATACCGTGAACTCGGGCCTTCGAAGTCGGGATCAGACGGATATAAACAGAGGGCCCCTCCTGTTGCAGCCTGGAAAATTTTGAGTTTCGTGGTTCCCTTGGTGAGCGTGAGCGTATCGGCCCACGTACCTTCATTGGTCGTAATATGGTCGGGTATCCAGCCTTCGGGCACCGTCATCTGATATTTGGTGAAACTGAGTCCCGATTCGGGTCCCAGACCTGCCGTTATCGTTTTGGCCGGTTTAAAGCCCTCCGGCAGGCTTTCGGGTTTGAGTCCGGGATCCATCGTGGGGGTTGGCATGGCCGTGGTGGACGCTGCTCCGGAATTGGGTCCCGGTTGGGAGGATTTTCCCAATGAATACGCGCCGTAGGCAATGCTGCCCAGAATGAGAACAACCAGCACCATTTTACCCAGGAGCGAAAAAAACTTTTCCATCACCAATATTGTCACAGGTTCATGAGGTGTTGTCAAACATATCAGCCGTATTTTTGAGCCGTGTATGAAAAGCGTTTGCCTCAGGAATATGTAACGACCACAAAAAACCAGCCTCTCGCGAAGCTGGATTTTTGTTAATACAAAGAAATTCTTACTTCAGTTCGACTTTTGCACCAGCTGCTTCAAGCTTTTTCTTCGCTTCTTCTGCTGCTGATTTTGCGACTCCCGTTACCACTTCTTTCGGAGCGGACTCAACGAGTGTCTTTGCTTCCTGAAGACCCAAGGTCGGAACGAGTTCACGGACTGCTTTGATGACTCCGATCTTATTGGCTCCTGCTTCTGTCAAAACGACATTGAATACGGTTTGCTCTTCTTTGGGTTCTCCTGCATCAGCTGATGCGGCTGCTGCTCCTGCGACTGCCACTGGAGCGGCGGTGACACCAAATTTCTCTTCAAGTGCTTTCACCAGATCAGAAAGTTCCAACACGGTCATCTCTTCTACTGCTGCTAAAATTTCATCTTTTGATAGTTTTGCCATAGTTATAGTGTCACCTCCTTTACGATTTTTTTCCTTTGACGGCGTCAAGCGCCCAGACAAGTTTATTCATGTTCCACTGTAATGCATAATGAAGTCCCTGGATCGGGGCATTGAGCTGGCGGACAAGTTTGCCAAGCAATACCTCACGGGACGGCAGGGTGGCAAGTTTCGACACATCCGCGTCTGTCATGAACGTGGAGCCCATAAGTCCGGCTTTGGTTTTGCCCATACCTGCTGCTTTAAAGAATTTGAGAAGCTCCTTAAGAGGGGCGACTTCGTCTTCATAGGCGAAAAGCACTGCCGTTTCGTTGTTTAAGGTTTCCTTGAGGGATTCTGCCCGGTCACCGAGCGTGCGAAGGACCAACCTGTTTTTGGCGATCATGAATTCACCATTTGTTTTTTTGAGATTGCGGCGCAGCTCTTCCAGCTGTTTATGCTTCAGTCCGCGGTAGTCGGCAAGTACCATGACTTTGGCTTTGCCCACTTTTTCCGTGAGTGTCGCGACTGAATCTATTTTGCGTTGTGTTGCCATAGGTTTGTTCCTCCAAATAATAAAATCCCCGCCTAAAGCGGGGAATATGGGGCGGGAAGCCGCCTCAACTATATTCCTTCGGTAGGACTTCTGCCCGAACGGTATCGGACTGCCTACTGTCTTTAGGATATCTCAGCTATTATACCAAGATAGTTTCGTATTTACAACCCTAATCTTTACTCCGATTCACCCCGTGACCGTGATTCACGCTCAGACTTTCTTTTCCATACGCGCTCTTCGGCTTGGTCGTTGGCTAATTGTAATTTGGCTTCACGGTTTCTTTTTTCTCTTTGCCGGAGTTTTATCTGTTCTATCAGATCTTTAAGACTCGGTAATCTGAGTGTGGCTGCCGCGTCGGCATCTTCCAGTTCGCGCATTCTGTCGAGCGTTTCCTGAGGGATAACAGGATTAGATTTACGTAACGGCATAGGGATGTTATCTGTATAGTATCACGCGCGCATCATTCATTCCGTCCACATAGTGATACCGCCCGATAAATCGTCGGTAAACAAGGTGACAGCATTATCCTTTCCGCGTTCGATATGGTGAAACGACGGCTCTCCCTGTTTAAAATACATGCCTTCATGCGCGCCGGAACCTGCATGATCTTTCCTTCTGGGGCGGAATGCCCGGACTTCGGGAAATACCAATGTTCCGTTCACTTCTACGCTTGCTGTGGCTCCGCTTGGAACGATGACAACGCCGTTTGTGACCCGCGTTCCTTCGATCCAGGGGGTGAGACACCGTCTGCGGCCGATGAGCGTTGTCGTGCCGTCGGCGGTTGTTTCATCTTTTTGTATACTCAGATGAGTGTATCCGCGGCCGGATTCGAGCTCTTTTACACGGATAGAGGTTCCTGCAGCCGGTGCAATACACACGTGTCCCATAAGAGAGGGTTTACAGGGAAACTTTTACGCCGGGACCCATGGTCGAAGACAGAGAAACTCTGGCCACTTTGTTGCCGATTGCCGTAAGGACAGCAGTGATGTTGTCCGCTATGTCTTTGTCGTTGAAACTTACTTTTCCGATCGGCATATGGATAATCGGATTACCCGGTTCTGTTTTGATGTTTACCTGACCGCTGGAAAGTTCTTTCGCGCGTTTTTCCGGATCCGGACTCACGGTACCGGTTTTGGGATTCGGCATAAGCCCTTTGGGACCCAATATGCGTGCGACTTTCGCGAGTTTACTCATCATTTGCGGGTGGGCGACTAATACATCGAAATTGATTTTCCCGGCCTCGACTTCTGCCAATATTTTGTCGTCTGCGATAGCGACTCTGACTTCTTTCCCTGTTCCGTGCGGAAGGGAAACGCTGGTCCGGTAGTCTTTCTTCTCGCCCAGAGAGAGGGGATTTAAGTTGATATGCAGCTCTACCGTACCGTCAAATTTGGTGAGGCTGGTTTGTTTGACCAGGCTGATTGCATCTTTTAGGGGATACAGCTTCGTTTTGTCGACCATGCCTATGACTTCCTGATAACGCTTAGACCGGACTTTCACTTTCACTTTTTTCTTTTTTTCCGCTTTCTTTTTGCTTTCTGCGGGTGTTTCTCCGCTTTCGACTTCATCGGTGAGTTTTTTAAATTCCGGTTTGATGTCGGTGCCTTCCATGGCAACCGTGCGTTCGCCGCCTTTGAGGCCCACGCCTTCAACTTTGGCCTTTTTTGAGGCTTTGGTTTGGCGCCGTGCTTCGGCTTTGCGTTTTGCTTCCTGTTCTGCTGCCTCGTCTCCGAGGGTGACTGCGCGTATTTTTCCCATACATTTATTGTGTTGTCATTGCGAGAAACGAAGTGTTGAAGCAATCCCGACGGGATCGCCACGCTCCGCTCGCGATGACATTATGCTTCAACTTCAATACCCATACTCCGGGCTGTTCCGGCGACGACTTTCATCGCTTGGGCGACATTATCGGTATTTAAATCTGCGAGTTTATCTTTGGCGATCTGCTCCACTTGGGCCTTCGTAAGCTTTCCGGCTGATTCCCGGCCTGCCTTACCGCCGCCTTTGTCTATGCCGAGCGTTTTTTTGATCATTGCGGCAACAGGAGGCAATTTCGTGACAAAGGTAAACGTCCGGTCTTCGTAGACCGTGATGACTGCTGGTATGGTTTGACCTTCCAGCTTTGCGGTCCGTTCGTTATACGCTTTGACGAACTCCATAATGGCAAGTCCGTGCTGACCCAACGCGGGTCCTACTGGCGGAGCTGCCGTGGCTTTGCCTGCGGGCAAGTTAAGTTTTAAGAGTGTTTTGACTTTTTTGGCTGCCATAGATTCGGGGAACGAGTTACGAAGAAAAGAAGATTCTTTTTGTCCGAAACCGTTCCGGTTTCTCCCTCACGCAGTGCACGAGGTACCTGAAACTATACCATAACGGTATTGTTTGGGCAAGGGGAATATTTACTGGGTAGTGGGTCAATTTGAAATGGGATGGCTATTTAAGCGTTACTTGTAATATGATTGTAAGATGATTGTTGACAGAGGATGTTATACTGTGTCAAATTATTAATAGAGGTTGTTCATGAATAACCCATTCCACGTTGACTTCATGAAGGATTTAGGCTATTATACCGCTCTAATTAACATATCGTGTACTTAATGGTACCCCGGACGAGATTTGCACTCGTAAGTCCGCCAGGACGGTAGTTCTAAAGACTACTGCGTATGCTGTTTCGCCACCGGGGCGCTGTTAAGTACACGATTTTTCTTCATAATCCGCAACACAACACCAGATAAAAAACATTACCCCCTTGGTGCAATCCTTCGGAAAAATACTTGGGAGAGTACGTGGTGTGGAAATGAAGAAGTGTGTACGCCCCTCTGGAAAGGGCCGACTTTGGGTCGGCCTTTTTGCAAAGGTTGACCCTTTCCACAAGAGCGTACACGTATAAAAATTTTAAGGTTCCTTCGCAAAAATCTTTCCGCCGTTTTACGGCAAAATAGTTATACGGCTTTTTATTTTATGTGTCAAGCCTCATCTATTAGCCTCACAACATCAGTAATTTTCCATATTCTATCGGCTACTCTTGCCGCCATCGCCGGAGTTTTCCCCAACGACCGCTTCAGGTTCAGCGATTTATGAGAACGACAGAAATTGTAGTACATAAAATGCAGAGCGACTGCATGCTCCAAATTATCAATTTTCTTGGAGAAGGCATTAGTTAAACGGGTGAAGCGCCGCATGCCCATTCTCATCGTTAAGTTTTGCCGTTCCACGTAACTGGTGGATACTTTGGTCATGTCTGGTTTTCCCTGCATCACATGTTTTTCCGCTCCGATACACTCGGAAGGGCTATAGCGCCTATCTCCTTCGAGTTGTGGACCATACAATTTGACCAGCATGCCGTAGTCTACTTCAGAGCCGAAGGCATCTTCTATTGCCCATACATACGCCTTGTGCCCGTCAGTGGTTATCTGCACTCGATTAGCTAACCGTTTTTTCAAATCCTGCATGAACTCGTGAGCGCATCGGGCATCACGATTTCCGATATACCAACTCGGTACGAGTTTTGTGTCGGCGTCTATCGCCGTCCATGTCCATACATCACCGTATCCAAATTCGCCTTTATGTTCTTCAGGGACGTTTTTATCTTTGGCATAACAAAATGACCAGATCTCATCACATTGAATGTGTTTACAGGGAAGGTTACGGAATACCTTATCTTGATACTCGGCGCACGCTTGCCCTACCGCCGCAAGAAGGCGGGTCACCGTTCCTTTTGCGGCTCCGGTCATGCGGCAGGTCGCCCGTATGGAGTTACCCTCTACGAGGCAGGTTATGACTCTAGTTTTTTCCTCAAGACTTAATGAATTCATAGTCTTATTATACTTGACCGCTCAAGCATTGTCAAGTAGTAAACACGTGTTGACAAATGTGGTATTATATGAGGGGATATTGTAAGCATATGGCAAAAACCTATAAAAAATTACTCGAATTGGCTCTATACGTTACCCAGAAGGCAGATGGGGATAGTTTTTTGGGAATTACTAAGTTAAACAAAATACTTTTTTTGGCTGACTTCCACCACTATTTAGTTACAGGAAAACCCATATCAGATCAAACATATGTACATGCGCCAAGAGGCCCTATTCCAAAAGATATGGATAAAATAGAAAAAGAGGGTAAGGATTTGGTTTTCCAACCTGCCGCTTTCTTCAAATATACCCAAAAGAAACCCGTAGCACTACGGAAGGCTGATCTATCAGACTTTACCGCGGAAGAGATAGCATTTGTAGATGGACTCATTGACCTTGTATGTAAAAAGAATAAGATTCCAGCAACTTGGCTAAGCGAGGACTCTCATGAATATATTGGCTGGTACATCACAAAAGATGGTGAGGAAATACCGTATAAAACGATATATTTAGAAAAATTATCACGTCAGAAGGCTAGCAGCTTTGACAAACATTACGCGGCAACGCTTCGACAAGAAATGGGGGCAGACTATGGCTTCGCGCAAGCTGCCTAACGGCAAAGGTTGGCAATACTCCAAACGATTCGAGGAAGGTCAGAAAAAAATAGAGCCTGACTGTCAAAGATTCGACGAAATGATAGAAGCAGCGCTAGAAAGTATCGCCGCTAACCCTACGTTGTTTGCTTTTGTAGATGAAGAGAAAAAATTGCAATCATGCAGAGTCAGAACTGCAACCAAAGATGGTGCTATTAAGCCGGTAACAATCTACTTTATAGATCTACCCGAAACTGTATACCTCGTTGATGTTATAGAAACCCCCGTCGAAGAATAAAAATAGTCAGTTATTCCAACGCTTTTTTGCGGCTTTTATTGCGATTTCTCTTTTTTGCGCTGACGATAATTTTTCCGCCCGAGCTCTCCCGCCCTTCAATCCTCCTAACCGTCCCAAAAGCACGGCTGCCGGATTTTTCTCATCGGTGGCTTTGTCTGCTATCTTTTTAGCGAGTTTATTTATATCCATGCATTCATGGTATCAAGCGATCCATGAGCGGTCAAGAAGGCTACATTTCAAATTGACCCACTACCATTTACTGCCCTGAGCAGAACAGAGACATGCAGGTGTTTTTCATCTGCTGGTTAGAGAAATTACACCCTGAAGGACAGGTTTTTTTTCCTGTATTAAACTGATTGCAGATAAGTGTGCAGAGCGGCCCGTATGAACCAGGCACGTCCTTACACTTATTGCTGCAGTTAAATTCCCTTGGTGTCGTCGTTGGTTCCGGTGTGACGGATGTTCCGGGGGTTGCAACAATGGTAGGTGTCGGTGTTTCTCCGCCCGCGTTCACCCATTGATTGCATTGTTTTTTACATATGGCTATAGAGCTCCAATCGTGTTCTGCTCCTGTCGTCGGATTTGTGTTCGTGCCTCCCGCCGCTCTTACATTTTGGGCACAAAATTCGGCGCATGTCATGGTTTTGGCTACGACAGCGGGGCAGTCCAGGGCGCATGCGGCTTTATCTTTTATAAAGCTTGCAGCGCGTCCGGACGCTTTACAGGCGGACGTACATTGCTGCAGCCCGTTGTAGGAAGCGCGGCTTCTGTTTTCGGTTCTGATTCTTCCGAACATTGCCGCAGCCAGAATGACGACAAAGGCAATAGCCAGCGGGATAACGAGTACCATGGGGGAAGACTGTTTGCTTTTTGCGTGGTATTTTTTCATAAATAACTCCTCTACTCATTAGATTGAAACATTTATAAAATCTTGTCAAGTATGGTTGCCCCCGATGCTATACAAATAGCCTCTTGATTTACATGTTGAAATTCGCGATTATGAAAGGAATGGCCAAACTGAAAAAAACGAGCGGAAAATCTGCAGGGACCAGGCGCGCTTCCAAGCGGACTCCTTCCGGATTATGGCGTTTCACTGATCCGAAAACGATCATTTTTCTTCTCTTGCTGCTTACCGGTATTGTCATAACCGTTATCGCCTCCGTGCAGTCGACCAGGCCGGTAAACTTCGCATCATGTAATGACAGCGGGTGTGCCAATATCAAAAACGGCAGCTATTGGATGATTACGGAATGTAATCCCAATCCTCCTGATCCTGACGGGGATCAGCAGTTGTGTATGACGAAAGGGCGCGTAGGATCCTGTGGCGGTAAACCGTATTGCTGTCCGAATTCGGGAGCCCAGTGGACGACCAATATGAGCGCCTGTGCGACGCCCACGCCGACCAAAACGCCGTCACCTACGAGGACACCCACCCCGACCCGAACACCGACGCCTACAAGGACACCGACGCCGCAGCCGACGAATACTCCGCAGCCGACCGCGACTCCCCGGGCTACGTCCACCCCGCGGCCGACATCTACTGGCAGACCGACCGCGACTCCCAGGGCGACGTCCACCCCGCGGCCGACATCTACTGGCAGACCGACCGCGACTCCCAGGGCGACGTCCACGCTGCGCCCTACCATAACGCCCACGCCGACCAAAACACCGGAATTAGCCGACGCATGCGGCAAATCCTGCGTGACGGATACGGATTGTCAGCTCGGATTAACGTGTACCACGATATTTGCAACACTCAGAGCCTGCCGGAATAGGTTGTGTACCGACAAGCCGGGGTGTTTGTGCGACGACAGCAACGGGTCATTCTTTTATGCCACGCCGACGCCGGGACCCGGAGGGTTAGCGATGCGCAGCCTGCCGCTTACGGTCGGCGGATTTACGGATAAAAAAGGGCAAACGGGTGATACGCCTTCCATCAGCGGTATATCCGAACCGGATGCCAAAATTACGATTACGGTGTATCCCGATGGCGTGGGCGGCGAAGTATATGCGGACAAAACAGGGAAGTGGACCTATAAATTCACCAAAAAACTTACTCCCGGAGCCAAAAGTGTCCTTGTCGTTGCTACCAAGCCGGATGGTCAGGCACAAATCAACAAAACATTTACCGTGGTCGGAGGGGGAGGCGGTAATCCGTTCGGCATTATCCTTCTTGTCATGATTCTGGTGGCTGTCGGCTTCGGCGTGTACGTGTACATCAAGTCCAACCAGTAGGAATCCCCGTCCTGTGTTTTGAGGTTGCTTCATGGGCGTATAATACGTAGTTTGTATGACTTCCCGATCAAGGCGGAGTGTAAGAAACGGTTTTATGCACGGAGCGGAATTAGGATATTTTGTATGTGCGGCCGGCAAGGAAAGAACCGTGCATCTTGTGAGCATGCATGCGGTCATTCTTGCCAGCGGACCTCTTCTGGGGGCCGATGAGGATCAGTGTTATGAGCGGGCTATGCAGACTATTAATTTCCAGAAGCCGGAAGATTTGGCGGGGAAACGTGTATTTCGCCGGTGCAGGGACTGTACGTTGGCGTTTTGGCAAACATGTACGCTTCCAAGGCGTTCCAAATCAGGGGAGCCACTGACGGATTTGGTCGAATCCGTATTGGGATAACAGGGGGACATCAGCGCGTTATTGTTTTCACAGCGGGAAAGGCAAATATAAGGGCGATGATGCCGCTTACCGCAACGACAATCCGAAGCGCAAGCGTCGGGTCGATAAGGGTCACTCCGAGAAAAATGCCGTACATACCTACCCGGCCGATGTTCACAAACCATTCCCTGTCAATAATAATCCGGTAATGTGACAGGTGCGACCTGCGTGTTTCTTCGTCCATCATATCCATGATTTTGGGTTCATTTGCCGTCCAGATAAGATTATCCGCCAGGTTGGCAATAACGATATACCAAAGGACAGAAAACGGTCCGATGCCCCACGCAAGCGGCATTCCTGAAAGTATGAATAGACAAAGGAGAGCGATAAATACCGGGTAAAATTTCCGTTGGCGGTATGTTCTTCCGAATATATAGGTGATGAGTGCCGTGATGGCCGCCATGCTGCTGCTTATGGATCCTAATATCGCTTCATTGCCGAGCGTTTGGAGGACGAGAACGGTTGGCAGTACGTATAATGGCACGTCCGCACATCCCAACGCGACGGAAAGAAAACGTGCGCGGTTCCACTCCTTTGAAAACGGTGCAGCGTCACGTTCTGTGAGTGCAGGTTGTTCAATCGTCACTCCGCGTATGATCAGTCCGGCGGCCATCAGCATGACAAACGCGCAGCAGACCAGCAGTTCATACGCAATCTGCGCGGAAGGCAGCAGACGGGAAGATACTGTCGCGACGATAATCCAGCCGGCTATGACCGGTATAATGACGGACGCGATGGTCGAAAGCGTAAACTGTAACCCGGTAAAATAGCTGCGTGTTTCGCTTGTCGTGTGCCGCAGGGTAAGAAAATTTCTGTTTGCCCAATATATTCCGTTTGCCAGTCCGTACAGGATTCCGTAAAAAAAATATGCCTCCGGCGTGCTTGATTTATAAAACACGACCATGAGCGAGCTGAGTCCCGTCATGATGACGCTTGCGGCATATAATTTTTTCAGGCGTATATGCCGGAGCAGCCATTTGTTTATGATAAACACCGGGGGAAGCACGATAAAATTCCCGATGTAGTAGATGATAAGCAGTGTCAGGTTTTTGTTCGTCTGCCAGATATAGGCGGACGTAAAGAGCGATATGAGAGGATACGCTGCGCTGCGTAAAAAATAAGAGATGGAAAGCGATTTTGCCGTATCCGGCAGTGAGCGGAAGTGGTTGATTTCGCGATACCAGCGGGCAATGATCGCGTTCATGATGCTTTGCCGCCCCTTAGAGTTTGGCAATCTGCAGGAAGTCGAGTTCCACAGGGGTTTCGCGGCCAAAGATAGAAACGAGTACTTTTACTTTCCCTTTTTCTTCATCGATGGACTCTATGCTTCCCAAAAAGTCTGCAAACGGCCCGTCGACAATTTTGACCGCCTCAGACACGGAGAAGCTTGCTTTGTATTTCGGCGCTTCCATGGCCATAAATTTCCGGATTGCATCTACTTCACGGTCGGAAATCGGTGTGGGTTTGTTACCGGCTCCTACGAATGCGGTCACACCCTGCGTGGTGCGTACTGCCAGCCAGCTGTCATCATCAAGCACCATTTTCACGAGAATATATCCCGGGAAGATCTTTTCCTTGATTTCTTCTTTTTTCCCGTGGCTTACTTTTACGACATTGCGGGTAGGAACGACGATATCAAAGATTTTGTGCGTCAGTTTTTGGGTTTCGATGCGCTGCTTTAAGTTGGCGGCGACTTTGTTTTCATGACCGGAGTAGGTGTGTACGACGTACCAGCGGCCGGCAGAGCTGTCTACGACAGGGGGCTCAACGGGTACTACCGGTTCCGGAGATGTTTTTTTCGTTTCTTCTGCTGGGTTGGATTGTGTATCGTTCATAGGTTATTTAAAAATCATTGTTGTTATATTGACAAACAGGATATCCAGACCTCCTACAAACAGCCCGACTGCGACCGATATAATAATGACGGCTGCCGTTAACCGGATCGTTTCCTGTCTGGTCGGCCAGGTTACTTTCCGAAGCTCTGTTGCCACCTCCGAAAAAAATTTGGCCGGCGCAACGTTCGGTATGCTCGGTGACGTCAGTTTCTGCATAGTGTCAACCTAACAAAAGCCCCCTCCCCGGGGACAAGGATACTATACCAAAAAGAGAGTACTCTTGTAAAGACCACGAGTTACCTGTCTCTTTGTCGTTTAGGTGCCGCAGGTAAATGTCCTGTTGGTGTTGTCAGAAGTAAATCCGCAGCCGGGCGGGGTATTGGTACAGGCCAGCAGTCTGGCGTAGATGTCATGAACTTCCGCGGCAAATGACCAGGCATCGCCGCTCGGACACGCGCCGTTGACGATTGCCGTTGTGTTGTAGCTGCACATAAATTCCGCAAATCCGGTCGGGTCGTTGCTCGGGTGGGAGAAAAGGCACGCCATTTGAGAACAAATACCGTCATCCGGATTGTCTATTTCCGGCATGGAGACGGCAGTATTTCCGCTGGCAGGCCAGCCATACAGACATCCTAAATGATGGCTGGCGCCGTTAAACGATCCTAATCCGGATTCGTGAATCCATAGCGCCATGACAAAGAGGGCATTCCACCCATATTTTTTCGACATCTCTTTTACCTGCCCTAATGTTTCTGACGTAAGATTTTGTTCCATTTTTCCGTAGTCACAGGCAGAGGCAGAGCACCACCACTTACCGGTTTCGATAAACATGGAAAGCATTGCATCGTCTATCGTGCAGCTGGCGTTCCTGTAAGGAATTTCATAACCGGGATCGCCGCTTGTGCCGGTTTTCGTGGGTGGCCGGTCAACTTTTAACTCCGTAAACCATTTTTCTTCGCAGGCGATCGGAGGTTTTACCTGACACTCGTCCTGTATTTTTTCGATACCCCCCAACGCTGCATCGTCCTGAGGGTTATTTTTCGGGGTGTATGGAGTTGAATAACATCCTGCTTTTTTCATGCCGACCTGGGATTGGTTAAACGCGTCAAAGGACGTGAGGAGCGGCCGTTGCGGAAACCCCAGAACTTCCACGTCGTGCGGTTGTAACGAGGCGGCAAGCACGAGTTCCTGATCTTTGGGCGGAAGCAGAAAATTGGTCCAACCGCCGGTTTTGGCGGTATTGCTGCTGTCATCGCCCGTTTCGTTGCCCGGACACCAATAGTCATTGCACATGAAGTTAAACCACGGCTGTTTCTGATCCTTGGTGAGAAGAACTTCATCCTTGTGCGGTTCTGTTTCGGGCTCTTCGACTTCTGTCGGTTCGCCGTTAATTATTTTTATGATGGTTTGCATGATGGTAACCACTTCATGACCGAATATATTGGTACCTTCTCCGAAATGGGACAGCTTCGGGGTAAAATTTTGCAACGGCCGCAAATCGAGCCCCGGATCATGCCGTTTGCAGTCTTCCGCAGGATTCATGCCGGCAAGAGCCAAATTCGGACGGTTAAAGTTGACGCCGCCGTTTCCGTCGTTGGGCTCTACCGGCCGGATGCCGAACATGCCGTTAAGGAATTGCCCGTTCCAGAAATGCGTCGGTGCCCATGTAAGAGGTGATGATGTTTCCAAATCCGTGGATATGATACAGTCCGTGGGTTCCGGATGATCGGAATGCTCCGCATCGGTTCTGAGGATTGCGCCGTATAAGGATGTCAGGGTAATTTTGTTGTCTTCACTCCAGGGAATAAATTTGCCCACATCGATTTTGTTTTGCGGAACATTGTAATTACTGATGCGGCTTTTGAAGTCCGCGCCGGGGAAAAAGTCGGGAGTCTGAATTTCTTTTTCCTGTCCCTCAACAAGCGGGATGATAAACGAGCTGATATCAAATCCGAACTTATTGCCGATGACGATCGCGACCGATCCGAATTTGTTCAGACGTACGGATGTAAATGCCTTATCCGTTGATGCGTGTGCTGCAGGTAGGAAAGACGTGAGGAAGATAAGTAGAAGTATGCTGACGACAATAAAGCGTTTCATGTCTGTTGTTATCTTATCAAATTGACAAACCCCGTGAAAGCAGCATACAATTACAGTATAGCTTAGCAAGGACTTCACAAAAGACTTTCTAGGCTTGTTTTTGTCTTATGGCACATACGCCTACAAAGATACGCAAAGCAGTTATTCCGGCAGCCGGATTCGGCACCCGATTCCTTCCCCAAACCAAGGCAATGCCGAAGGAAATGCTTCCGATCGTCGATAAACCGGTTATCCAGTATGTCGTAGAAGAGTTGGTAGCCAGCGGAATTACCGACATCGTCATCGTCACCGGCTGGCATAAGCGGAGTATTGAGGATCACTTCGATTATCCCAATGAACTTATCCAGACGCTCAAAGAGCAGGGGAAACTGGAACAGCTGGAAGAAGTCCGGCGCACGGCCGAACTTGCCAATTTTATCTATATCCGTCAAAAGGGCCCGTACGGGAACGGAACTCCGGTGTTATGCGCACGCAGCGTGATCGGTGATGAACCGTTTGTTGCCATCTGGGGAGATGAATTTATTTATTCCAAGCCCCCGCGGGCCAAACAATGCATCGAGGTATTCGAAAAATACGGCGATCCGGTCATTTCTGCCATTCAGGTCGATAAGAAAGACGTGTCCCGGTATGGTATCGTGGAGGCCACCAAAGTAGAAGACAGCGTGTATCAGATCCAAAAACTTATCGAGAAACCGAAAAAAGAAGAAGCGCCCAGTACCCTGGCAGCTCATGGGTGTTACGTATTAACCCCTGATATTTTCCCTATCTTAGAAAAATTGGGTCCGGGAAAAAGCGGAGAAATATGGCTTACCGACGCAATCCGTGAGCTTATGAAGTCGCGTCCTGTCTATGCATGCGAAATCAAGGGCGGCCGGTATTATGATACGGGTAATAAACTCGAATACTTAAAAACCGTCGTGGAGTTTGCTCTTGAGCACAAGGATTTAAACGGGGATTTCCGTGATTATCTTAAAAGCCTTAAACTCTAACATATACCCGTTACCTAGTAACCAGAAGTAGACTAACTGGCCGGCGCTTCTCCGTAGATAATGACTTTTGTTCCCGGGTTATCGTCTGTTGACAGTGTTGACCATGCTTTGTCGTTGGTCACGACCGGATTTGCCCAATCGTACAGCATCTTGGCTTCTTCCGTCCTCATATTGATGCACCCGTGGCTCATCGGGTGGCCGAAATTATCATGCCAATAGGTGCCGTGGAATGAAAATCCCCGCATCTTTGCCACCTGGTCGTTATAAAAGAACATGACCCACGGTACGTTCGGGAGATAATAGTAGGTGTGTAATGCTTTGCTCCCGCCGCTCATGAGCTGGCTTTTTACTTTTGCCCATATGGTGAATTCACCTGTCGGTGTTCTGCCCCATTTGCCGGTCGATACGGTAAACTCATATACCCGGACGTTACTTTCGTATGCGTACACTTTTTGGTTGGTAAGGTCGACCTCAATGCGTTTTTCCGAAGCCGGAACATTGACTGTCACTCCCAGTACTTTTGCTACCTGCACGAGACTGGCAAGCGATGGAGCCGCAGCAGGCGTTTCATGAAATGTTGCAGATAACACTTCGGGAGGTTCTGAAAGAGAAGATCCCTGGGTTAACAGTTTGAGGGATTTCTGATCTGCCAGCGGCTCGTTAGCGCCGGATAGCTGGCGCATCGGGATGGAAATAAACGCCATCGCACCGGCAAAAAGTGCGATAAGTCCGACGGCGGTCACAACATAAGAACCGGATTTGGCATTCTCAGCCATACATCTTACTATCGTATGTTTTGCGGATTTTGTCAAAACGATGATATAGTTATCTTTGTATGCGCCGTACATTAGCCCGGGTAAAAGGGTTGGGATTTATACTTTGGCAGGCTCGTCATATGGCCTATCATGTCATGTTGGGGCTGTTGTGGGCGTGGTATCTGCGTGAGCGTTGGGGGGAATTTAATCCGATATGGATATTCACCTCTGTCGTGGGTTCGGTATTGCCCGATATTGACCATCTCAATTATTTTTTGGGATACGGGAGAACGGATACCTATACGCAGCAGATATTCGGTTTTATCGGCCGCCATGAATGGCGGAATCTATTTCATTTTATTTCCACCGGACACAAAAATAACACGAGTCTTATGTATCACAATATTTATGTCGTTATCCTCCTGACACTTCTGGCTGTCATAGCGTCGTTTGTGGACTGGCAGGTGGGCGTTGTGCTGTTCGGTGCCATGGTGTCTCATTATCTGTTTGATATTGCCGACGATATTGTTCAGCTTGGAGGCATGAATCCGAATTGGAAACGGTGGGGCAGACCGAAAAAGTAACCGATGAGTCCCGGGCTGGATTATAGTAGGAGCCGCCTTTTCAGGGTGTTGTAAAAAGCCCTTCCACAATGCCGATATGATATCCGAAGTACAGGCCGTAGATAACGCTGATGATTCCCGATAATACGGTAACAGCCCGGTCGAACCGTTCGAATTTTTGGCTTCCCGTGATGATGACGCCGCCCAGAATAGTCGTGATAAGCATCATCCCCATAATAGTACCTATCCCGAAGATGCAAAGATACAGCAGAGCCAGGTTCCGATCGCTGATACTGCCCAGTACCAGGAGCGCGACGGCAGCGGAACCCGCAAGACCGTGGATAAGACCTACAATAAGCGGCCGGAGCAGCTGGAATACACCGTGCTGCGAGATAAAATCCGCGACTGCTTCATGGCGGGTGCTTTTTTCATGTAGTGATGCGTCATGGTGGTGCACATGAACATGCATCCTGTCATGCTGATGGAAGTGGCTGTGTACGCCGGAGAATGCTCCGAGAAGTTTTTGCATGACACCTGTCAAGTTGAGTATCCCTAATACGACCAATGCTATCGCGACGACAAATTCAAACGACAACTGGAGCTTTACCGGTATGGAAACATGAAAAAGGATGATTGCTATCCCTACGACGATAATCATCATGGTATGTCCGATACCCCAGCTGACGCCTATCATGGCGGCTGACGTAAGTTTACGGGCACGGGTGACAATGGTTGTCACGGCCGCTACGTGATCGGCATCCGTTGCATGTTTTAAACCCAGAAGAAATCCTACCGCAAGAATAGTAAACGGATTCATGCTGTTTTTGTTATAACCAGTGTTCCAGAAGTACCATCAGCGTCACGATCCAGAGAGCGATTTCAAGATACAGCACCCAATGTTTCATATACCAATGCACCCATTCATGGGTGTCGCTGGGTATGATCGGAAGCATGCGGATAAAGCTGTATTTTTTCTTATTCCACGGCCCGAACCATGCAATGCCGTGGTAGATGGAAAACGTATCGAGAATAAAGTGGAGGAATACGTTGACCGTCGCAAGCCCGAGATAGTTGTAGAAAAACCGTATATGGAACGGGATGGCCAGAACGGCAACGAATCCGAACACGATAAACCAGTTGGCCGGATAGTGTGACAGATTTTTCAGCGCGCTGTGGTGGTCATACACTCTGCGCAGCGACGCGAGACCGTCTATGTCCGGGATATTGGCAAACGCAACCCCCAGGATATAGGGGGTGATGGTAGCATCCGGCAGCCAACCGCGGTCAACAAAAAATTTTGTGACAAGAAGTCCGACTGCTGCATGAGAAAGTGTTGTCATACGGCGCGAATAATAGATATTAGTCTGTTTTGGCTTGTATCGGTCCCGGCGTCTTTAATGGCGCTTCTTTGGGGTGTGTTTTCCGTTTGGCAATTTTTCCCAGCGTATACATGACGCGTTTATGGAGGTCAATATTTTTTATGCGGGCAAAACGGATTACGGAGACAATGATATCTCCCAGTTCCTGTTCGTATGTTTCATCCTGCTGGGCGGCAAGGTTGGTGGGTTTCCTGCCGTGTTTAGCGAGGTACGCTCTCGCCATCTCACCGATTTCCTCGACCAGCGACAGAATGAGGAATGACCCGAACTCCTCCTGGTTTTTGACGTTTTTGTCCGCTTCTTCGAGGATCGTGATGTATTTGCCGAACGGTGATCTGATTTGTGGCTTGTTCATATTTTTTGTTTGTCATCCCGGTCACGAGCCGGGATTCAGTGTGTAGAGTATACCAGATAGATCCTGAAACGAGTTCAGGATGACATGTTATTTGCCGCCGATAATCTGAACGGTATTACCGTCAGGGTCGGAGAATGTGGCAAACCATTTTTCCATCGTCGGTGCCTTAAAAGGCAAAGCGATAAACGGTACGTTTTTGCTGACAAGATATGCATGTGCAGCACTGACGGAATCGACATTTATGTTAAACATGATGCGCACGGGGTCTCTGTTGGTCCCTTGGATTTCCGAATGCTGTCCTATCCACAGCCAGGGAAGGCCGTCAGGGAATTCGAACAAAATACCGGTATCCTGCGGGTGGTTGAGATGCTCATTAACCTTTAGATTGAACACATCCTGATACCAGTGTGCTAACCGCTCATAATTCGCCGACCAAATAAGAATTGTAGAGATTTTATGAAACGTAATTGCTTTCATTGAGGATTATTATAGCATGGCGTCACGTATTCTTTTTGTGGTCATCGGTGTATGAGGAGGAAGAGGCCGATCATGGCGATGATGCCAAGCGAGTTGAGCATGTATGAAGACAGAACGAACCGGTGTGCGCTTACCCGTGAGATCCCCAAAAGACCGATAGCTAAATCATCAGGCAGAGGGGTTGCGATGATGAATATCACCAAAAGCGGCAAGGTCCACCGGAACATTTTGCTATGGAAAATATGCATAAGTTTTTTACCGTGAAATTCGTTAATAATATCTTCTATTTCTTCCAGCATTTCCGTATTGAGGGCGTGGAGTATCGTTAGGTCGGCTGCTACCGCGCTTGCTCCTGAGAGGGCTATGACCTGCCAGATCGGAGTCTGTTTTGCCAGGATGGAGAGCATAAGTCCCCCGATGGGGGCCGTAAACGGCGTGACAAACAGGATGCCGGCCGCGGCAATGACGGCAAACCGGTATATTCCCAGTCCGGAGAGCGCCGTTTCGAGACCGTTCCCTTGGGCAAGCCAGATTGTGACGATAAGTCCTATGCCACAGAGGATGAGGTTTATATGTGTGTGCCGTTTGTGCGGTTGTTTCGGGTTCTTAAGATGGCGGTGGCGCGCTAAGTGGGCGGGCGCATGCTTCATATGTATAATAGTAACAAATTCTGTGTGATTCTGAACCTCTCCTTGTCGGAAGAGATATCCGATGTTATATCAAATCAGAGAGTTTATGCATGGAAAAAAGCACAATGAGGCCGAGCACCAGCGAGATAATGTAGCTAGCCAGCAAATGATCCGGAAATATATAGAGATCCATGAGGCCCCATGCACCGCGCCAGACCAGAACCACGGCTACCGCAATCCACAGCACGCGGATATATGAAGATTTTTTTGTTTTTGTACGTAGCTTAGGCATAAAGGGCAGGCTCGGAGGGAATCGAACCCCCAATAGAGGTTTTGGAGACCCCTGGTATACCATTTACCTACGAGCCTAACTAAAGGGTATTGTAGCAATTTTCGGCTGGGAATGAAATTCCAAATCAGGGGACGGTTACAGAAGTTTGAGTGTGGCAATGAATTGCGTAAATACCGGTCCGAAGCCACCGATAAACACGTCAAGGCCTGTTTTGGGATGGGTGAACATAAGTTTATCGGTCGGGGATCCGTCTTTGGCGGATGTATCGTGATACAGCCGGGCTGAAACACTTGCCGTGCCGCTGGCTACGGGAATGTTCATGGATTCGATTTTATCCGCCGGTAACGCTATCCTTGGAATATCTTTCTGACAGACGACGATAACGGATTCATCCGGATGCGAAAGATTTGCAAATACCGTGCCGCTGGTCGAGCTTTCCATCGGGGTTAACGTGTTTGGATATTGAAATGAGACACCGCACGTAGAACCTACAAGATACGCAAATGTCGGTGAGGGTGTCGTAATCTGTGTGGGTAGAGTGCCGGTGGACGCCTGCTGCGGAACAGTCCGGCCGAGGTTAAAGCCGATAAGAAGCGCGGCAACAATTGCCAAAAAAGCCGTAAAAAGCAGAGTATTTCTGTGCATACCGGGTAGTGAAATTTCGACGAATGCGCTTAACGTCGATACAATCTCAATATCCTTTCGTATTACAAAATTACTGTATTTGTCCGGGTGTGCTATGAATTGCGCATGTAACGAAGACGTGTCGAAATTCTACTACCCGGCACGCCTTAGTCCAGCTTGCTTGTTTCTTTGTGCTCTGTATGTTTCCGGCATTTCCGGCAATACTTTTTGAGCACGATTTTTTCCGTTGTGTTGACCTTATTTCTACTGGTGATGTAGTTTTGGGATTTGCACACGGTGCAGATGAGCGCAAGCACGAGTCGTTGATCTTTTTTTGCCATAGAGGGATTATAGCCCAAAAACGTTTGTTACTCAAGCAGTCTGTTGCTGATTATGGTGGCTGCGATGGTTTGGGAAAAGAACGCGCGGCCGGAATCAGAGTAGTGTATATGGTCGCCTGGGTTGATAAGTGAGAGTCTGCCGTTTCCTTTGGCGTCCATGCTGGAATGGTATGCATCGGCCACCGGGAACCCCTGGCTTTTGGCAAACGCGACCGTGTTTTCTATATATTTTTTGATTTCCGTCACTTTATCAAGTTTTCCCTGGGTACCGAAAGAAATGCCGGGTGCTCCGTCGCCGAATACGTCCCAATTCGGGGCAATCGTTGCTGCAAAAATGATTTTGGTTTCCGGAAGTTCGCGGCGGATCGTATCGACAATGTCAGCTAGCTTCAGCCAATGGCGGGTAAGCGCCTCGTTGATGTCAGCAGACGGATACGGGTTGTATCCGAACGACTCCACAACAATAACATCGGGTTTTTCGCTTACGACCGAATTTCTCCCTAATCCCAGGTATGAGTAGCCGTTGGTGAGCCGGCGCAGTCCTGAATCTATATTTTCAGCTCCGACCCCGTGGTTGATAATGGTAAATGTGGCATTGGGGTAGACTGCATTGAGTCGACCGGCGAGTCCGCTTCCGACCGGACCTAACGTGTCGATCATTGAATCGCCGAGCAATGTCACGGTCCAGGATTTTTTCCGTGCGGTTCTTGTTGCCGGTGTCGGAGACGGGCTTGCGATGTTGGGTTCCGTCGGAACGGGTGCAAGTGTCGGAGAAGGAGGTACCGTACTAACGGACTGACCAAGGACCGTACCCGTGTCGGGGACTGCATTTAACAGATCGCTGAAACTGACCAGCGGTTTGGTAACCGGGCGGTTTGGCAGCAATATCGGTGTGGGATCAGGTAACGGAGATATAATCCCTTCGGACGCGTATACCGTGAATGAAAACGTCAGAAAACTTCCGATAATAAGTACCGCAATCCAGCGCATATATCCATCATAAAGGGCGTACGGGGGTACGGTCTAGTAGGGAATGTTGTGGGTATTATTCCCGTTTCAGCAGTGTGCGTTCCACGCGTTTCGCGCCGAAAAACTCTTTGCAGAATGCCTCAGTTTTTTCCGGGTCGTACCACGCACATGAGAATATGTTGAGATATACGCTTTTTTTGTATTCCGAAAAATGTGCGGTGACGGAACTTGTTTCTATAAGCTGGACCAACGAATATCCGCTTGTGATGGGGTTGTCGTGCCCGAAATGGGGGATAAGCGGTTCGCCATAGCGTTTCATCATGATAACGCTGTCGCAGAGTGTAATTACGAATTCTTTAATTTTTTCTCCGCTGGAGATTGTCTCAGGATTACAGTCGTACAAATTGAGCATAAGTTCCTGTCCGAACATCGTTTCTTCATTGGGTGTGGGTGAATTCAGCATATGATTTGTGTTTTTGTCATTGCGAAAAACGAAGTTTTGTAGCAATCCCGACGGGTTCGCCGCGCTTCGCTCGCGATGACGTTTTATTAAGGGCCTATTTAGATAACGGTATTTTTTCACCCTTGTCAATACGTGAAATGAGTATACTTCATCTGATGCGCTCTGACAGGCGAAATAATTTATAATGTGCATATGAACTGGATTCTCGCAGGATTCCTCATGTTTGCTTTTTCGGTCGTGCAATATTTGCTCGTCCGTAAAAGCGTTCAGCTTAAAACCCCGTCGCAGTTTTCTAATTTAGCCATGTTTCTTATTCCGTCCATGTTATTTTACGGTATTTCGACAGCGTCAGGGATACGTCTTTCCATCGGGTGGTATGAATTTGCCGTAATTGCCGTGCTTGCCGTATTTTTTAGTTATTTGGGAAACGTATTTTCGTTAAAAAGCATAGAAGTCGCGCCAAATCCCGGATATAGCCTTGTGTTGTCGAAAAGTTATGTCGTGTTTACAACCCTCGCTTCCATTCCGTTGTTCCGTGCGGCTCTCACCGTCCGATCGGGAATAGCAATTGCTATGATCCTCGTATTTTCAGCACTCATATCAATGACGGGAAAGGCAAAACAAGCCAGCCATGTCCGCGCGTCATGGCTGCCGCTTGCAATCGGTGCATTTTTTTGTTGGGGAATGCTCTCACTGACCTCAAAATATCTCCTGATTCTGGGCGTACATATTTATAGCCGCCTTATCTATTCCATGGTCATCGTGACCGTGTTAATCGGTATCGAAATGGCAGTAAAAAAAATATCGTTCCGACATATTTCTTTCCGGCAAATGGCAGTTTCCGTACTGATCGGTATCTGTTCTGCCGGGTTTAATTATTTTATGCAGGCCGGATTTGCAACGGCTCCGAATATCGGGTATATCAACGCGATGAACGCGTCTTCCATCGGATTGGTGGTTTTGGGGTCGGCAGTATTTTTCCACGATGAATTCTCGCTCCGCAAAGGTATCGGGGTGGCAGGAGTCATCGCCGGGCTTATCATGTTGGTCGTATAAACGTATTACAGCTATTTTGTATGGCAGATATATTTTATCCGGTGGCACACCGGTCAGACGAAGAAATTGATGCACTGAAAAACCGATATGTTTCGTTTGACGAAAACGTGATTCCTGCACTGATAAAACAATCATGCAGCATGACAGCCGTATCGTGGAAAAAACCGGAAAGCTGGAGCACCTCACACGTTATTTACGTCGTTTCGGTGCGTGAGCGGCAACGGCCCGTCGTTATCCGTGCGAATATCGGCTGGGGAGAGCCTGAGCGGTACATGCTTGTCGAGAAATGCATTACAGACAGGGCGGCAGTTCACGGAATTCCGGTTAACCGTATTCTTTATGTGGATATCAGCAGGGAGATGTATCCGTTCGATTATCAGATTCAGGATATGCTGGAAGGCAAAGATATCGAAAGTTCATTTCACGGAACCCGGGCTGAGTATGACCAGCTGTCATTTGATTTGGGCGCGTATGTCGGAAAATGGGGTGAATTGGAGTTTGAAGGGTTCGGCCGGTTTGATTTGGATGCTGCCGAACGCAATGTCCTCACGGGCACGAAGCAATCCATGTACGAATACATGATCGTGCGGCTTGATGCGGATATCCGGTATTTAGCAGATGCGCGGGTTATCTCGGTCGTACAGGGTGATGCAATCCGGAAATTATTTGAAACACATAAACCGGTGATGAATGTGAAAAAAGGCACGCTGGTGCAATATGACCTCGCGGATCACAACGTGATGTTTGACGGGGGAAAAACAATTACCGGCATTTTTGACTGGGAGGCAGCCGTGACGGGAGATCCTGTTCTTGATTTGGCGTCTGCTCCCACCTGGAAAACGTTTTTTCCGCGCGAGGAAAAAATGATAGCGGGATACCGTTCCGTACGGGATCTGCCGAATTTTTTCAGGGAAAAAATGGCGATTTACCGCCTGCGCACCATGCTGTGGAAAATGGTATATGCCATACGGGCAGGAATTCTCAATGAAGACAGGAAAAAAAAGTTTGAGGCCGCGCTCGTGCCGTTTAGGATATAACCCCGGAGGTGATGTATTCCGTACGTTTAAATCTATTATCTATATCAAAAATACGGATACATGACTATTTCCATTGTTTTTTCACCCCACGCATTTTTCCTTTTTCCACTTCCATTGAGAAACACCGATCAAACAGGTCGAGGGCTTCATCGGATGCTAAATGCCGGTCCCGTATAAGTTGCCGGAAAAAGTCCATGTAGGTGTCCTGCCGGAGCGGGCGGTTTCCACGGGAACTTGCTTCGTACGCCAGGCGGGCGAGAGCGTGGATATAGAACGTTTCTCTATGGTTCATAGTCGCACGATACGGTGCGGCAGGGTGTTATGGAGCCCGGAGCGAGAATCGGACTCGCGACCTAGTTCTTACCAAGAACTCGCTCTACCACTGAGCCATCCGGGCGTAATACAGGGTATTGTACCAAATAGGAAGATTGCTGTGAATGATTTTGCATGAAGTATGCGACTAATATACTTACTTACAAAACGTAGCGCACCCGTCAGACGGGATCACACATATGAAAAAAGCAATATTGGTTACCGGAGCATTTGGGTTAGTAGGATCTGATCTCGTTCCTGCATTGCAGAAAAAATACGGAGCCCCCCTCGTATTTGCCCTCGGCAACAAAACAATTCCCAAAGATTTCCGCGGCCAATTAGTCAAAGGTGATGTCCGTGATCTTTCATCGCTTAAAAAAATAGTCAGGAAACATAATATCGGTATCGTATATCACCTGGCGGGGTTGCTGTCCGTCGGAGGGGAGAAACATCCCGATCTGGCATGGGACGTAAACCTTAACGGACTCCGCAACCTCCTCGATCTGGCACGTGACGAGCATCTCCGGGTGTTCTGGCCCAGTTCCATTGCCGCTTTCGGTCCGACGACGCCGAAAGATATGACGCCCCAGCATACGGTGATTGAGCCTACGACCATGTACGGTGTCACGAAATACGCGGGAGAACTATTGTGTCAGTACTATCATTTGCGGTGGGGCGTCGATGTCCGGAGTCTTCGGTATCCCGGGCTTATCGGCTATAAAGCGCCGCCGGGAGACGGGACAACCGAGTACTCGGTTCATATTTTTTACGGGCTCCTTAAAGAAAACGCATATAATCCGTTTCTGAAAGCCGATGCGCGTCTTCCCATGATGTATATCGATGATGCGATCCGGGGAACAATGCAGCTGATGGCGGCACCCGCCAAAAACATTACCGTACGGACAAGCTACAATTTTGCTGCGATCAACTTTACGCCGAAAGAGCTCGTTTCCGAAATCAAAAAACTATACCCAGCGTTTACAGCCGCGTATGTGCCCGATCCGGTGAAGCAGCGCATTGCGGAAGGTTGGCCGAAATCGATTGATGACAGGCAGGCGAGGAAAGATTGGGGTTGGAAGCCCAAGTTTGATCTTCCCACGATGACCAACACCATGATTACCGGGCTAAAAAAGAAGCTGGCTATATAAATTGTATCGTATGTCTTGCGGAGTCTGACGGTGCTTCGTCATACGCACAAAAGACGGAAAGGAATGCATATATGCATCCGTTACAGCACTATTTTGACACGATTGAGGGTATGAAGAAAAAGGGGTTATATACCCCGATCCGGGTACTGGAATCAGCGCAGGGACCATGGATCACGATTGACGGGAAAAAGGTACTCAATTTTTGTTCTAACAATTATCTGGGGTTCGCCCAGGATAGGCGGTTGGTGTCGGCAGTGGTAAAGGCTGTGAAAAAATACGGAATCGGTGCGGGAGCGGTAAGGCCGATCTCCGGCAACATGACGCTCCATATGGAAGCTGAGAAGGCGCTGGCGAAGTTAAAAGGCGCGGAAGCGGCGTTTCTTCTCCCCGGCGGATTTATCGCAAATATTGTGGCTGTTGCGACCATTGTCGGCAAAGAAGATATCGTTATTTCTGACGAGCTTAATCACGCATCTATCATCGATGCGATCAAACTCGCCCAGGTGAAAACAAAATTTATCTACAAGCATAATGACATGGCAGAGCTGGAAATGCGGCTCAAAGAAGCGGTTGCCGCTGCCAAAACACCCAAGACAGACGGACAGAAACCGGTGATTCTTGTCGTGTCGGACGGCGTATTCAGCATGGACGGCGATATCGCACCGCTTCCGAGGATTGTCGCCCTCGCCAAAAAGTATGGCGCTATCACTATGGTCGATGATGCACACGGAGAAGGTGTGTTGGGAGACGGACGGGGAATCGCGGCACATTTTTCGCTCCACGGGAAGTTAGATATCGAGGTAGGAACGCTTTCTAAAGCATTCGGCGTGCTGGGTGGTGTTATCACCGGAAAGAAAGAACTTATAGAATATTACCGTCAGAAAGGGCGGCCATATCTGTTTTCGACCGGACTTACGGTGGCGGACTGTGCAGCGGTTATCGAAGGCGTGAAAATTTTGACTAAATCAAAGTCGCTCGTCAAAACGCTTTGGAGTAACGCTGCTTACCTCAAAAAAGAACTTGAAAAGGCAGGATTTAATACCGGAGTCACCCAAACGCCCATCACACCCGTAATGTTGGGAGATGAAAACCTTGCCAAGGAATTCAGTAAACGTCTGTACGAACGCGGGGTATTTGCTACTCCCATCAAATTCCCTATGGTGGCATTGGGAAAGGCGCGTATCCGCGTGATGCCGTCCGCCGTTCATACCAAAAAAGACCTTGATTACGGTATCGCAGCCTTTGTGGCAGTCGGAAAAGAACTGAAGGTTATTTAAAGCGCTGCGCCTTTGAAATTCGGGCAGTTTGCTTTTGCCCAGGTAAGAAATTCGTCCGTGCATTCGAACTTGATGCCAGCCGAATCCGGTCCCGGCATGCAGTCCACCCATTCGGTTTTGGGACACGTAAATCCCTGCCGGGGATCAGAGGGCGCTGTTTGACCCGTATCAAATACACATTGATTATTCCGGCACACCGGCTGAGCGGGCGTCTCGCACGGTTTGCAGGCCACAAAAGATTCGCATGTGGTTTTTTGACTATAGTCGGTTCCCGGCACATAGGATTCCCATCCGTCTTTTCCGATCTGTGACCTATTGATAGGCTCCGGGCAGACGCAGCAGCCGGATGATACCTGGATTCCCGTCGTACAGTCACGGTCTGTGTCGCAGGAGAGGGGATCCGTGTATATCGGGTTTACCCCGTCATCACCGATCGTCGGCTGGGTAAACCGTTTTCCGTCGCGGGTAACACAGGTCGGCGGAAAACTCTCCTGGATCACGCTGCCACGTGCTTTTACGCATTCTTCATATGTGGTAACGGAAGTCGATGAGAAAAACTCCTGATATGCAAACAAGCCGCCGCTTCCTATGAGTATGCCGAATATAAGTATCAACGCCGTATAGATAGGGCGTAAAGACAGATGGGTGCGGGGAGGTTCAGGAGCCGAAGATGCCGAAGCGGGAAGCTCCTGTTGGTTCTCAATCGTTTGCAGCGGATCTTCCATTAGGTATCAGTATAAATCGTGTGACCGGTAACATACAAGGTAAAATCCTATGTGATACAGTAAGGGAATGAAATATGCGGGCCTATTGATCGTTCTGGGGCTCCTGATAGCGGGATTTTCTACGTACGCATTGTTAGCGCCCAGGCATTCCGTATCCGTTCTTTCTCCGATTACGCAGGTTGTGGAACGTCCGCTGGATAAATATACGATAGAGACGCTTACCAGGAGGCAGGGAATAGCCGGCAAAATTTTTCTGGATGATGTTGTTGCAACGGCATCGGGATTTACCGAATGGACATTTCATTACATGAGTGACGGGAAAAAAGTTACCGGCCTGGCTCATATTCCGAAAGGCGTCACCAATACACAACAAGCGCCGGTTATTGTTCAGTTCCGGGGATATGTCGACCGCAACGCGTATGCGCCGGGAATCGGTACGAAGAAAAGCGCGGAAGTATTTGCCCGGAACGGATATATTTCATTGGCGCCTGATTTTTTAGGATACGGAGGGTCTGATAATCCGGAAAATGATGTGTTTGAAGAACGGTTTCAGACGTATATTGCTGCTCTCGATCTTTTAGCGTCGGTCCGGTCACTTTCACTGGCTGATCCGTCCAAAATCGGGATCTGGGCGCACAGCAACGGGGGACAAATAGCGCTCACCACTCTTGAAATCACCCAAGGGAAGTATCCTACCGTCCTCTGGGCGCCGGTTACCCGCGCATTTCCGTATTCCATATTATATTATACCGACGAAGCGGGTGATAAAGGTAAGGCACTCCGTAAAAAACTTGCGGATTTCGAACGGGATTATGATTCGGATCTGTACTCAATGACAAATTTCCTCGATCGGATCAGGGCTCCGCTTCAGTTACATCAGGGGACAGCGGATGACGCGGTTCCGGTCCGTTGGAACGACGAGTTCGTCGCTGATTTGAAGAAGCGTAACATTACTATCGGGTACTTTTTGTATCCGGGCGCCGATCATAACCTACAGCCTTCATGGAATACAGTAATTACGCGGGATATCGAGTTTTTTACCCGATACCTCAAGCCGTAAGTATATACGGCGTGTGCGTTTTGTCAGATAGCGTTATGGCTGCGGGAATGTGAACGCTGCGCTGCAGCTTGAATTCGCATTCAGGTCATCTTTAATGACCACATCCACGATGGCCGGCGTATTGGCGGTAATTGCCAACGGTTTCGTCGTACACCGGAACGTCGATCCTCCCCGTTGCGGGGAAGCGGTCAGCGGACTGGTGACGGAAGATTTTGTAACTTCCTTGCCGTCGATTTTTACTGAAAAATCACACGTTACGTTTTTTGCTCCCGTTACGTCTCCGCCTTCAACGGAAAGATAATATTCGGAAAATCCGACTTTCGGGTTAAAGTATTGCTGATCACATCCTAAGGCTGAAATAGGTCCCGGTGTGGGGGAGGCTTCAACAACGGGCTGCCCTGCTGGTGTTACCATGGTATTCTTCGGGCTTTTTGACCGGAAATACCAGGCACCGGCTACGACTGCTACAACCAATACTGCCCCTACGACGTGCGTCATCATGGATGGGGATTCCATGGACTCTTCAGTTGTTTTATCCATATAGAACCAGTATAGGAATTTTTGTGCGTTATGCAATAGGGGAAGTTAATTCCGTTGTGTGCTACCCGGGTGATACCACGGGGATCTGGGGCGTGATGTGCTGAGGCCAAGATTCGAACTTGGGTAGGCCTGTCGGCCGGCAGTTTTACAGACTGCTGCGATTGTCCACTCCGCCACCTCAGCTATTAAACTCTATTTTTCAAATACAATCTTCCAAATCCAGTTTTTAATTGTTTTTCTCTGCTTATAGCTTTTGATTTTGTTAAACAAGCTTCATAATACACTAAATGTAAGGGTCTTCTATATTTTGTTGCTTTAACACTTCCATTCTCATGTTTTTTATATCGCGCAATTAAATTATCAGTCCAACCAATATAAAAATGGTTGTCCATTTCACTAATCAATACATAGGTATAGAAAAATTTCACTCTACTGTCTCCGCCCGCCTGCATCGCCTACGGCGAAGCCGTTGCGGGCAGGCCACCTCAGCAATATTCGTTTATCAATTATCCGCCACCCGCCTCGCGTCGACTCCGTCTTCGCGAGTCGAGGCGGGCCTCAGCATGGGATTACGAACGTTCTTTATTATATCCCATCATCCGGTTGCTGGAAACCGGGAATGTATCGCTCTATAATGGATATCTATGACAAGCGGAAAACGGTTGGTTGCGCGCGTGGCTCCGTATGCACGGTTTGTACGCGGGATTGCACATCCGCACCGGCTGGCGATCCTGTATCTATTGGCACATGAACCCATGAATCCTCATGATATAGGAGCACACATGCCGGTTGCCGAAAGTCTTGTTGCCCATCACCTGAAAGCGATGTATGCATCCGGCTGGCTTAAAAAGCAGCGCGTCGGAAAAAATATGCTCTATAGCATAAACAAAAAAACGCTCCGGGAACTGCCCAAGTTTCTTCTGGATACGCCGCTCTGGCGAAATATGAGTAAAAAACCGGTATAATCGCATTATGGAGCATCCGGCACCCGCACTTACGAGAGAAGCCATGACTGGACAGGAAATCCAACTCCTGCTCAAACAAGCCACGCCGGAGCGTAGGGGTATATTTGAAAAACTTCAGGAGAAAGCGTGGTTTCAGCATACTGATCCTTCTATCCAGAAAACACTGCTGACGCTTCCGTCCAAGGGCCGGGAAAATCACGACGGATTTCTGGAAGATTTAGCACGACGGCCGGAGGAAATCGCCAATATCAAAGTGGAACGTATGATCGATGTGCCCAGAGGATCATTTGCCCTTGTTCCGAAGTTTGAAGTATCGCGTAAAGATAATCCTGCTATCCGGTATACCTATGAATATGTCAGTTGGCGTACCGGTCCGCTCTCAGGGGCAAAAGGAGTAGTGTTTGTAGAAAAAGACGGGCAGACGACACACTTTATCGTGCTGCGGGGCGAGAAGTTTGCCCCCGGCAAAAAAACATGGGACGCAATCGGCGGTTTTCTGGATAAAGACGCAGACGGAGTCCGTCATCTTGACGATAGGATTCTCCACGAAGTCCGGGAAGAATTGGGAGCACCATCGGCACAGGTAAATAAAATCGTTGACCTGGGGCGCGTGATGCCCGATGCCGGATTTTCTAATAATGAACCGTCGTTATTTGCCGCATTTATCTCGGATGCCGATATGCAGACACTCTCGACTCAGCCGGTGAATCCCGATATATACGAGCTCAAAAGCGGGGCAGTCATAGTACCCATGGAACAATTAGCGGATATCGTCATGGAAAATAATGACGGGTACTTTCTTTCCACGATTGCGCGCGCATGGGCCAAAGGAATCATCGCTCCTCCTGCGGCGGTGAGCGGCAAGGCCGTAGGATTTTCTCCGAACTGATTTTTTTGGAGCCCCCAGTCAGAATTGGACTGACATCAGCGGTTTATCCCAGTACCATTTAGCCGCCTTCTATGAGCCGCCTGTCGGATTTGGACCGACGACCTACTGTTTACAAAACAGTTGCTCTACCACTGAGCTAAGGCGGCGTAATTGTACAGGATCCCGCACATCTACGCCAAATCTTATCAGATTTGGCAAGATGGTGCTGGGACAAAACATTCCCAAGGCATGGAAAATTCATTTTACCAAAGCCAAAGCAAATAGGGAACCGTGGGATACGTCAAGAGAAGAAAAAATAAGTGCTGCCGCGTGTCGAGTTGAAGTATTTTCCCCGATTTGAGCAATCGGAAAGACTGTCCGCCGAACCGAGGTTCGTCGAGAACATCGTCTTGTTACTTCCTAAGAATATCAAAGGAAGCTACCTCAATGTTAAGATTCTGTGGAGGAAAATTATCTACAACTCCACACGGGCATATTCATCGTAGATCAACCCGGTAATGACTGTCAAGTGGGGTTATTTGAGTGCGAGAAGCTGAAACAGCGTGAGGATAGTAAGCGTATTGGACATGAATAAAATCCAGGTAAGTTTTTCATGAAGCGGGGTTGCCTCCCACGCAGCATCAAAATACTCTGTCCAGATTAAGCGGTTCAGCTTAAGGCCCAGGGCAATTGTTTTTCCCGTCGGCGAAAGAATGCGTGAATGAAAATTTCTGATAAACCGTGCCATATGGGTAGAAGTATATGGCAGGAGCATGAATACCTGTTATGCATCACAATGATGTAGTTGTATTCTTTGCGTCAGGCCGGCAAACGGGCTTTTTGTGTGTGATTGCGATATCAGGGAAAGCACGTGCAGGGAAGCTACGGAGCGTTGTGCGGGGCTGACCCGTCAGTCCATGTCTTTGTCTATGAGGTTCCGCAGATACACGGATTTCGGCACACGGTTCTTTTTGGCCTGTTTGGCCAGGTAGGCCGCTTGCTTGCTGGATATGAAAAACGTAAATCTCGTATCCGCTTCGCCGCGGACGAAGTGCAGAAAATCCGTGATTATGGAAAGCAGTGTTTCCGGCGTGTACATTTCGCATACGATTTTTTCGTTTTCGTGATAGGCAAAAAGTGCCGGCGGATCACCCTCGCTGTACAGGATAAGGACGGGCTTGCCGCGGTCGAGCGCCATGGATATTTCGTATCCGACACTGATGGAGGGGAAGCTGGTTTCCGCTATCAGAAAATCCGAGGAATTGATGCCGTCTTCGAGTCTCTGGTGAAACGCCAGGCGTTTTTCCCTGGATTGGAGTTGGATGTCTTTTTCGGAAACGTTAAGGATATGCTCATCGAGCATTTCCACCCCTTTGGATTTTAACAGTTCCACAATCTGTTGGTATTTCGACAGATGATACTTCCGGCCGACGATTGATGCAGTAAAGTATGCGCGCATAGGTGTGTTTAGGTGTGATGCGATCTCGTACGTAGTATACCATGAGTCGCGAGGTAGGCGTGTTGGATGGCAGGATCGGAGTGGTCATCAGCAAGCTTCGGCATGAGGCTGCGGAATTTTTTGAGATCAGTTCCGGCGGCGACCCCCTGCTCAATAACTTTGATGGAAGGAACCAATACCACCTCTCCCTGTGAATTGTTCGCCGGTACGAAGCGGGGGAGCAGTGTTTCAGATTGTTCCAGCAATGTACACATGTCGCCTAGCGACCGGATGATGGATAAGCCGAGCCGGGAAACGCCGCCCATATGTTTTCCCCGGACCATCAGAATAGGTATCATATCGCCGACAAGAAAATACGGCCACAGATTAAAAAATTCGCGTAAATCATCAAATGCCACGTTCGTTTCTTCCGTAGACATGGGCTTGTCGCCCGTGCGGTCCGTATCAAGTTTCATAACGACCGGAATAGGTGTACCGTCATGACCCGGGCTCGAATGGAGGAGTACGGAATATCCGGTAAACATTTCGCTGGCAGACGGCCGGTCCAAATCCCCCTGCCCGAGGGCGATTAAGGGTTTAGAACCGATTTCATGATCTCCGGTGGCCAGATAATGCTCGATATGGTGCATTCCCGGATGGTTACCGTTTTCAAGCGTGTCGAGCAAAAATGCATATGCGACCACATGGAACAGATGATGGATTACCCGACGGTCGACAGCAGAATGGTCATCTGCGCCGACATTTTTCCACGCACGGAAATATTCGCGGACCATGGAGCGCACGGGTGACGATTTTTTCATATACAGATTCCATAGTGTTTCGGTGACATCAACCAGACGGGCGATACCTGGTATCCAGTTATTCTGTAAATCGGTGTAGGTTATCTCCCCCCTGTGCAGCGTACCAGCTTTTTCGATTTCGCCATACACGTTTTTGGAATGCGTCAGAAGGGAAAATATGCGTTTTTCCTTGGCAAGGTGCATGAGTATTTCTTGTGTGAACCCTCCGGCGGAAATGACATCGGGGTTGGAAAGCACGTCGATACGGTCCAAACCTGCATACAGGTTGCCGGTCTCTTTTTCATACACTTCAATCGGGCTTACGATGGTGATATCGCGTTTTAGCTGTGAGAGTGCCTGACGCTGTGCAATTTTTTGCACGATTCCTGCGTACAACCCCTTGTCAGGAGTTATGACCGAAACTCCGTGACGCGGCAATGTCCGCCAGAGTTTTTGCACGGTTTCCAGATGGCGAACCGCGGATTTATCAGACGGGTATTCTGCCGCTAAGGCATCGATATGATCAAAGATAAACGAAAGCGAGGGGATTTCTGCGTGGGCTTCCTCGTTTGCGAGCATCTGGCCCCGCCTGCCGCATGTCGTGTGTTCGATTAACGGCTCGACAAGGATATGTTTTCCCTGTCTTCCGTAATGGATAAACCGTTTAATCAGCGCGCTAGCCGTCGGATAAAATCTGTGTTTGGAGGGAATATACGCAAATTCTATGTCGCCTGCCAGTACCCGGCCGACGTTAGATATATCGATTCCTATGGCTTCTGCGGATATGCCTTTGTCGACGCAGACGAGTACCCCGAAGAGCGGTTTCGGTTGGCCGGGCGTATACCAAAGGGATTTATCTTTTACTTGCGAGTGCTGATAGGCGGGGTCACCAAGCTGCAATGCGCGGGTGTTGATCTGGAGGATAATTTCTTTGGTGAGCGTTGCAATCTCGTCTGCGCGTTTTGTGAAACTTTTCCGTAATGAGTCCAGATTTTGGGATATACCCAGCGTGCCCGCTAGCTCTTTAGGGAATGCCATAGCCTGCAGCCCCTCCATATAGGTTCGGATTGCCTGTGCTATGACATCGGGCGAAACGCTGCCGTCGATGATTGTTTCTACCCGTGCGTTTGCATGAATTTTCATATCAATAAAAGACAATAATAGTGCATTCATATGCCGCTGTCGATATTATCCTGATACGCATATCGGTGATGTATTTGTTTTTTAAAATATTCTTGTATTATTTCTTACAATATGTCTGCAGAACACGGGGGACACGGCAGTTCAGGAGGCATCTTTTTTATTGAGGGGGTTGCAGAGCCCTCGGAAGATGTGTGGAACAGTATTTTTGATATTTTTACGTTGTTTATCTTCGGGCTTTTTGCCATATTCGATACGCCGGTAAAAAGCGAAACGCATAGCGGCGGACATTAGCCGTTTAACATCTGCGGGAGTTTCCAGACATCGAAAATGCTCGGTTTGAGCACGGTAATCCTTCTGATACCGATTTTTTTGTGGATAAGGTTTTCATACGCATCGACGATATGATTTCGGAATCGTGCTGTGTCACGCCGTGACAGATCAAGTTGTTTGGCATATATATCCGGCGCCCATGCGTCACAGTTGAACGCAAATATACCGTTAAGACGCAGCCCGTACGGATCCAAAGACATATTTTTGTGCCAATTGAGCACGGCATGTGAATTGCGGGCATGCTCGCCGTAGTATGTGGATATGGTTCCGTTGAGTGCGCGAACACGCTCCAGCCGTTCGTCTCCCCGTACGCGTTCAGGTGCTCCCACAAGACCGGGATCGTGTTCTACGATTGCCGCGTATGCGCAGCCTTTTGCGCTATAGTGATGGTGTGTATCTACATGGGCAGAAATCGGTATCCCGGCTCCTGCTGCCGCGTCCCAGGCTTCATGTTCCCGCAGGCCGAGAACTTTTTTGAGTCCGTCCACGACTGAAAAAGTCGCGCCCGGAAGTTCTACGCCTCTCATAACGTCAGATTGGCGTTCGTCGACGCACCGCAGTTCCCACGGGGATTCCGGATGGAGAAAAAGCCGGAGCACACGCCCCGGATGTGTTTGGAGCATTTCTGCTTCCGGTCCTGATAGAAATCGGTTCATACGGTATGGAAAAAAAATATTATACGCACGGGAAATACTGCGGTCAAGAAGTGCTTAAATGATGCCGGCGGCCCCGACGCCCGGCAAAAGGAGGGACAACACAAAGTTAATGACGGGGGAAATAACGCGGCTTATGGGTGATGCGCCTCCAAAAACCGGAAACACCAAAAACAGCAGGAAAATCATGCCGTAGGATTCCAGTTCCTGCCATTGCCGGGCATATTCTGCCGGCAGCAGTCCGCCGACGATTTTAAATCCGTCCAGCGGATGGATCGGTACGAGATTAAAAATTGCCAGGAATACATTCATGATGATGATCGGCTGAATGATGATATAGGCAACCATGGCATACGGATCGGAAAGAAACGCACGGAGGATCAGGGATAACGCGGTTGCCAGTGCAATATTCGATACGGGCCCGGCAAAGGATATCATCGCCGCATCCCGCTGGGGATTTTTAAGATTAAACGGATCAAATACAACCGGTTTGCCCCATCCGAATCTGGCAATAAGCAGCATCAGCGTGCCGAGCGGATCCAGATGGGCCAGGGGATTTAGCGTGAGGCGCCCTTGCAGGCGCGGCGTGGGGTCTCCCAGGCGGTCGGCTGCGAGTGCATGGGCAAATTCGTGAACCGTTATGGCTACCGCCAGCGCGATCAGCCAGGAAAAGAATCCAAATGGATTATTGAAGAGTTCACCCAACATATGGTATAGTATAGCTTCTATGGCACTCAAATGCGACATCTGTTCGAAACATTCCGTAGCTGGGGGAACCCACAAACATCACCGCGGCGTTGCCGGCGGTCAGTGGAAACGACGGGCAACCCATACCAAGCGGACCATCGGCGTGAACATGCATTGGGTCACGATGCCGGTTGACGGCGTTATGACACGTCTGCATGCGTGTGCAAGCTGTATCAAGCGCATGAGGTTTGATTTACATAAAAAAATGGCCGCACAAGCGGCAGTCTAATTGTCATTGCGAGACCGTTCTTACGGCGAAGCAATCCCGTTAAAGAAGGTTGTTGCTTATATCTTGCCACAGTGGATTTCTTGCATTAATAACTTCCTCTTTTTTCTTTCTTGATCCTGATTTGATTTGTTTTTCCCGTTGAATTGCGTCCAGAATTTGAGTGAATTGCACGTAATAGACGAGTTTTGAGATATTGTACCGCTGTGTAAAACCGTGTCCAACCCGCCGTCTGTGTTCGTAAAGTCGTCGAACGAGATTGTTTGTTACGCCGGTATATAAGACGGTATGTCTTGGGTTAGAGAGAATATACACGTAGTACACATGTAATCCTGCGGGTTTGCTTCATCCCGCAGAGCGGGATTCGCAATGACATTACTTCGGCTGGCAGAGGAATACCTGACATCCCCGGGCATCAGAACCCAGTTTCCATTCACCGTTGCATTCCGAAGATTGCGGAAGCTGTCCGTTAAATGCCGCCAGCGGGTTGGGACAGGCGAGTCCTGCCCGGCTCCGGAGATCGAGTGCGACACCTTTCATGCTTGCAACCACGACAACCAAAAGAAGGAACGCGAGAGTCAAAAATATCACAAAGTTCCATGATCCCAGATCTTTTCCCATCTTTGAAGATAAAGAAGGTTTTGTTTGGGTGTGGGATTTTTTTCTGGCCATACGTATGTCCTCCTTGGAACTATACCCAGCGTAGAGAAATGCGTGAAATGTGTCAAGGGGGAAGGTTAAAATATTTGACTTTGACCTGTTCCGTGTTGCATACTACGGCTCATGAAAAGAATTACGCGCAGAGCCCTAAAAGAAACTGACGGAAAAGATATGATGGTTTTTGGGGAGTCACCGCGTCCTTTGGCGGTAGAATTGACCATGCGATCAGGGGATCACACGCGTCCGGTTCGACGTTCGCAAGAAGAAAAGAAAGATGAGAAACCGGTTACGTTAACACTCGCGCTTCCCAAGATTTGGGATATTTTTGCCAGTTAATCCATGTCCGGCGTATACGCTGCGGCAAACTGCTTCCACGAAACCGGCTTTTTCCCTTCCATCTGAACCTGATCGATCACCAGGATGGTATTATCCAGGTGTAAAGCGAGAATTTTCAATCGTTTTTCTATAGTTATTTTGTTGTTTTCTTCGTTTTCGTTTGTTTTTATTTTCGTCCAAATTCCCGGCCACGGGCTAAGCGCGCGGAATTTCCGCTCTATACGTTCCGCGTCGTCCCCGATGGTCATAGCCTGCTTGATGATTTCCCAGGGTTCATATCCGTCATCCCGGGTGAACTTGCGTGCATACATTAGCTTCACACCTCCGAGGTGTGAAGCTATATGAGGGACTGGTATGGGGTTGAGTTTTCCCTGGATAAAGGTTGGTAGGATTGTGGTGAGAAGATCCGCACCTATGGTAAACAGTTTTGTCCGCAGTGGGTCGCTTGTGTCTTTGGGCGTGATCGGGATTTTTTTCTGAGCCAGGATCAATCCTTGGTCAAATGTTTCCGACAGTGTAACGATGGATACCCCGATCTGATGGTCTCCTTCCATAATTGCCCAGGGCACTGGGTCGGCGCCGCGCCAATACGGAAGAATGCTCGGGTGGACGTTTATGCCGCCGAATTTGGCATCCCGGATTGTATTCCAGGGAATTTTAATACCATAGGACGCGGACACTAATAGGTCTGCCTGCACGGGTTGTAGCGTATCGATCACTTGCTGCTCGTTTCTATACAGCCATGGTTTTTCGGGGTCACTTTCAAATGTCAGGATTGCCGCTTTGTATTTTTTGGCCCATACCTCTACCGGAGTAGCGGTGACCGTGTGATCTCTGCCGACAGGCTTGGGAGGCTGGGTGACGACGGCTGCGATATGAAATCCAACGAGTTCAGCAAGTCTGTTGCAAACGATTACAGAGTCAGCGGTTGATCCGAAAAAGAGGATATTGATGGTATTCATGTCATCTTTAGATCTTTATTTCTTCCAGAAGTTCGTCGCCGTGTTCGTCTGTTGCGACCTGGAATAGTTTTTCCTGTTGTTCCAATACCCGTTGCGTAAAAAGAACACCGTTTACGTGGTCCGTTTCGTGCTGGATGATCGTAGCCAGGAATCCTGAAAATTCTTCCTGATGTACAGTACCCGTTGCGTCCTGATACCGCAGGGTAAGCGATGATGTGCGGCGGACTTTTCCCCAGACGTTCGGTATGGACAAACACCCTTCGAGTTTATTGCCGCGTTCAGGAACGCCGTCTGTCACTTCATCGGATTTTTTGATAATTTCCGGGTTGATAAACACGCGGATTTTTGCCCGCTGGCTCGGTTTTGTGAGAAAAAGACGGATACTGACGCCAACCTGCGTTGCAGCTAAACCGACCCCTTTCGGGTTGACGGTCGCAAGCAGGGTTTCTTCCATTTCCGAGATGAGTTTGGATAGTTTACCGTCAAATACGGTGACCGGGGATGCCGGGGTAGTGAGAACAGAATTGGGTACATGCACGATAGGCTTCATAATTGTCTTTGCAAAGAAGCGAGCCTTCGAGCGACGTGGCAATCCCGACGGGCTTGCTTCGCTTCCGGCTCGCAATGACAGCTTACTTTAATTTCTCCATAAAATCTTTATCATTCGGATCAACTGTTTTTAAGTACTCTTCTAAGATTGCATTGGCTTCCGCAGGTTTTTTGGTTTCGGTATAAAACACCCAGAGCGCGTAGTATGCGTCACGGTATCCCGGTTTGAGCGATTTGGCTTTTTGTAAGTTCACGATCGCTTGTGCCGAATTTCCTTCGCGGCCCAACAGAATTGCAAGGTTATAGTAAATCTTCGGATCATTGGGAGAGAGAGACACGGCATATTCGAGTGTTTCTATGGCTTTTGCATTAAACGTCGGTTCAAGAGAGGAAAGCGTGTAGTATATTTTTGTCCGCGTTTTATAAAAATTGACGTTCTTCGGAGACGTATTGATTGCGGTAACACTTTCGCCGACGGAAAGAGCGGCAAGTTGCGCTGCCTGCGTGGCATTACTGCCTTCAAATGCGGCAACGGCAAGGGTGGCGTATGCGCTTCCGAGTTCATCGTGATAAGCAGGTTCGTTTTTATTGAGGCTGATAGCCTGAACAAACGCTGGGATTGCCTGGCCGAATGAACCGGACCGGACGAGGCGGTATCCTTTGGCATACAGCGTATCTGCATACCAGAACGCCCCGATCCTCATGAGTAAGGAGATACTCCCGATACAAAGAATCCAGATACTCCACGCCGGAAGATTCATGGATTTTACGTTGGTTCTGAGTTCCCGGGCGGAAAGCGCGATGCTGAATGCAGGGAACAGGAATAGCACCAGTTGCATGACGACGACGGAAAATCCGAAAAAGTTGGTAATCAGCACCGAAAACCATCCGGCAAATAATGCCGCATGGAGAATAAATGTTGCAGCATCGTGCGATGCGGTGGCATTCTTGTTCTGTGCGAGTTGCTTTCTGACAATTGTTATAAACCACCAGATGTAGGACGCGAGGAGCAAAAGATAACTTCCGAGGCCGAATGCCCCGGTGGTTGCCAGATAGTTGAGATATTCGTTGTGCGCTTTGTTATACAGAAAGTCCCATTCGCTTGTCTGGTTGTGACCGACCGGGCGGTATTGGTAAAACGCGAATGCAAATGTTTCCGTGCCTGTTCCGATGAGTTTCGTTTTACCTGTGCTTGCCCATGCGTTGATTGCTGCCTGCCACACATATTTCCGGATCACGCCGGATTCCGTTCCTCCGACTTCAAGCGCAGGTCCCGTGACTGCAGACGGCGTCGCTTCTGCTGGTGCCGCCTGCTGCTTGGCGGTCAATGTGCGGACGGCGTTTTTCCACCCGGTGAATGTCACAAACCTGTCGATTGCCGGTGTTCCCGTGCCGTTTACAAATACGATAAGGGCAAAAAGCAGGTGAAGAACGGCTACAGGTTTTACCTCCGGAAGGCGTTTGAGATGCTCAAATGTTTTGACTCCGGTACCCGGTATGAGGGTAAGACACCAAAATACCGCGTCAGCAATGATAAATCCCAATAAACCGGACCTGCTTCTGGTAAATAGCAGGACAGTAAACAGAAGTGTCGGCAGCACTGCATAAGCTGATATGAAAAACCAGCGGGTGCCGATTGCTTTGTCCTGCTGCATGCGTATAAGCCCAAGTGCCCAGGTGACGGGAATAAACGCGATAAGGTAGGCTGCCAGCCAGTTCGGTTGTCCGAGGGTAGAAAATACGCGGTTTTGGACATCCTGTACCCATAAGTGTTTATCGATGCCCAGTCGTTCCAGCACGCCATAGAATGCGACTAAAGCAGCGGTGACCACTGCAGCCTTGAGAATCGTAGGCACAGATGTCAGGCGCAAGACGATTGCCGGCTTCTGTTTCAGCTTATTTTTTGCTGATTTGGCGTTTATCGGCGCCGTATCTCGTATTTCTTCCTCGTGTATAAAGAGGTCTGCATTGTTTATGAATGCGTAGTAGAGCAGGACATACGAAATCACCGACCAGAGCCCCCCGTTAAATCTGCTGTAGTACCCGAGCCAGCTCACATGCGGATCAATGGAAAAAAGCGTACTGACAAGCTGGGAGGCAGCAAAAAGCAGGATAGGGATGTCCAGAGGAGTGCGGTGTAAGCGGATTTCCCGCTGCCTGATCATTTTGACAAGCCAGCCCGTCGCCACAATAACGGTGATTCCGTACACCATCATCATCTTGTTGTACTCAAAAAGTTCGTAATTCCAGGGGGTGAGAAGCAGGGGAACGAGGCTAAAAAGCAGGTAAAATCCTATTTTTATGCATGTGTTGCACAAACTTATAAGCTTCATGGCGGTAAGTATATCACGATTTTACGAAAAAATTGACCCGGCAAAGTATTTTTTCCGGAGCAGAAATAGGGCGAATTAGCTTGACAAACACCGCCTTTTTATGTTATAGGATATGTTCCTGTCTATGAAAATTCAATATCTCGCCGTTCCGCTGTCCTGCCGGCGAATTCCGCGAGCCCTTAGGTGGGCTTCTTTGAGTTCGTTGAGGCTGGTAAAGCTGGTTGAGGCTGGTCCGCTGGGCGGGAGGACAGGAATAAACGTTGAAATATTAGGTTGATATTGAGGCTGGGATTGCGGGCTTTTGGACAGGGAGCCCGCAATTCTGGCCTAAATGAGGCTGGACTTTGCCCCTCCCCGGTTTATCGGGGCGAGGGTGAGGGTTTTGTTTTGAGCTTAGGACGTGCCTGAGCAGCCTCCAAATGCGGAGGTGTGTTTCCGGGCGTGTTTTAGGCGCACATTAACAACTGAACGAAGGAAATAGATGAAGAGTTTTAGATGAGTGGAGAGTGATTACGATTGAGTGAGCACGCATGATACATGCCGTATTCAGCTCATTTTTGGCAGGAAGTTTTTTACGTGCGTAGTTTCACAATAGAACTGAACAGAGGGAAGAAGTAAGGTATTCTTTCCTGTTCTCAGTTCTATTGGGGAATTTAATGTAATGTAACAATTACCATCGATTGTTTTTTAATCGATATCGACTTTGGGGGAAATTTTAAGTCTAGTACTATCCCATACATGTGTTTTTTTCTATAAAGACACTACAACCAAGTCACGCGGAATAAACACCGCAAACTCAAGATGGAATCCCGCAAGGGTCACATCTTACAAATTCCGTGTCAACGCATGTTGGCATCGGAACTACCGCACAACCAGTCAGACAAACTTTAACAGTGCGTCTGTTGGAATCCAATTTTTTAGGAGCCACATCATGGCGAGTAAGAAGAAAGACGACAAGCAAGAAGAGCAAGTTGAAGAAACCCAAGAGCACGTAGGAGATGAACAATCGACTACTAGGCGCCCCAAAAAGGTCGCGGCTCAAGGAAAGCATCACCGAAGTGGACCGAGACATCGGGACAGCCGGAGACGCGGATATCATCACTTGCTGACAGAAGAAGGCGAGGAGGACGAACAACTCTCGTAGAGTACTTCATTTGCTTGTTACCAGTCGGTCACTTATCGGTGACCGACTTTCTCCTATTCCAGGCCGGTGAAATCACCGTGTCTGTTAACTTCCGGGACACTGACCGTGTACCCGAAACCCATTCGGAATCCGTCCGGGTGGTCATGCCAAGAAAGGAGCGTGAGTTATAGGAGGTACCAAATCGTATTTTCTAACGTGCAGTACGTAGAAAAGAAGCGGATTTGATCTTTAGTATGTCTTTGTCATTCCGAAGCCTGGCTTTTGGCTGGGTCCTAGCACAGTCGGATGACGTTTGATTGACAGAACGAGTGAAGAGAAGCTTCGACAATCAATTCGATTATGTACAAATGAAGGAGTGTGTATCATGTCAGCAACTCGAAATGACCCGAAGAAAGATGACAAGAAAGGTACGTCTCTGGCGAAATTGCTCGCAGGCAACGAAGCACCCGCGAAGGACGGTCATCACGACACCGGAAGCGGCGGCGCAAATCTCGTCGGCGCAATCGGCGCAGGGCTTGGTAAGTTTTTCGGCAATCTGCTTCCCGCAGGTTTTAAGAGCGCCAAACTCAAGGACACCGCGACGCAGGTTATCAAGACCCCGCTGGGCGGCAGTATTGTCGGCACCTATGTGTCCGAAATCGAAATTGAAGGCGCACCCGATATCATCAAGGCGATTGAAGAAGCCCAGGAAGCCACTGAGCAAGCGGCTATACTGGCTGACAAGGAAGTCGCCATGGCGAAAATCGAAGCCGGTAAAGCAGACGAGGAGGATGAATAATGACCACCGAAACCACACAGCCGACGCGGCTGGATAAGATCCGTCCCTTCATGGCATGGGTCGTTCTTCCCGCGATTCTGGCGATGGTGGCAGGAGTGTTCGTGAACTACAAGGTGCCATGGCTCCGTCCCGGTGCCGTGGCCCTTTTGCTCCTGTCAGCCGTGCCGTTATGGCCCGTGATTACGGCTAAGCCCTCGAAAAAGGTTAACTGGGCTGGTTTCTTCTGGCTGGCTGTGCATGTCGTGCTGTTTGCGACTGCCGGTTATCTGGAATGGGACCATCTCAAGTGGCCCGTCAGCCCGTGGCTTGGCTTTGGATCAATGGTCGTCATCTGGATTGGCGTCGTCATCGCTATCTCGCAAATCAAAGTGCGCGGCGAAGGCGATTCACCGTCAGTCCACCATGTGACGCCAACCGTCTCTGATGGCGCAGTGAAGGTAACGAATAAGCTCGCCGCTAAACTCGGACTCCCTATTGGCAAGGAAGCCGAAGTGGATATGGGGAAATTTCTCCAACGAATGGAGATGGCGGCAGAGAATGAACGACGGACACTCGACCTGGAAGAACGCAAGGAAGTCCGTGCGATTCTGGAGTTTGGTCTCAAACATCAGCTGATTGCCCCCGAGGAAATTAGTACTCGAGTCCGGGCGTTAGCGGGTATTACCAGTGTCGAAGAAGTCGTCGCTCCGCGTACACCGCGCCGTCAACGCGATACCAGTTACGAAATTCCGCAACGATCAAAACGGAGGTTGTGATGGACAGTGGAACGATTACCACGATCGTGTTTGTCCTTTTGGGTTTGGGCGTGTTGGGCTTGGGACTTGCAATTCCGGGCAACTATAACGTCATCCGACCCAACGAACGCGGTTTCACCTATGCGTTCGGGAAAGTAACGAGTCTCCGCGGCCCCGGCCCTACACTGACCTGGCCCTGGGAGAATCTAATTATCCGTCCCATCAACCAGCAAAAGGTTGACATCGAGTTGTCCCGCCTGACGACCGGCGCGCCCGATCCTATGGAGTTTGACCTGACCATGAGCGCGCTCATCCATGTCGCAGATGTGGAAAAGTCCGTCTTCGGGTTTCAGGGCAACTTCAAACAGGCGCTGGACGATTTGGCACAAGGAGCGATGCAAGCCGCCTTGGTCCGTGTCGGTGGTAACGCACTGCTCGATAATACGCTCCCGCGTGTTCTTGAGCATGTAAGCGAAACCATCACCAAGCACGTGACGGAGAAATGGGGCATTGCTGTTGATGAGCTTGTTATTTCTGACATTGGGCTGCCCCAAGTGCTCATTGACGCGACCGCAATTCGTGCCAAGTCCAAGGCAGAAGCCGAAGCGCTCACGAACCTGTCCAAGGCAGAAGCAGAAAACTACGAACGCGAACTCAAAGCGCAAGGGCGTAACTATCGTTTCCATCAGCTCATGGACACCCTGGAGAAAATGGCCAAAGGCGGCGCCTTCCGTGCTGTCGGCGACCTGAATTCCGTGCTGGGAATGGTGCTTGTGGATAACAAGGAGGATGCGGCATGAACGCATGGTTTACCTACGCATTGGAACGGCTGTATGCATGGCTCTTACTGGCACTACAGCAGTTCCTGTCTCTCATCAGCACTTGCAAGAAGTTGTGGTGGGGCGGGCTTATTTTAGCCGTCTACATCCTCATTGAGCAGGTGTTTGATGCGCCGGCGCTGTTTACCCTGACAGCGGAAACGTACCAGTACCGAAAAGGCATCCTGACGCTTCTCATGTTGGCGTGGGTCTTGTTACTGACAAGCCATGTCCTCGTGCGCCAGGAGTACGTGGTTGGCAAGGAAGATGAAGCTATCGAGACGTTCAGTGGCAACGCGAATTGGATGAGCATTGTGTTCGCTCTCATCGCGACGCTGTTTTTCTGGATTCTCGGGACGCCGAAACTGACCCTCGTCATCCTCGGACCGTTACAGGTCGTGCCGTTCTTTCTCGGAACTGACTACAAGGAGCAGGCTGACATGGAGTTGCCTCGGTTGATTAACTTCACCCTGGTGGCGCTGTCCGTCTGGATCGTTGCGTTCCAATAAAAAGGAGGATGAGATGAAAATTCTCATCAAGTACGGTTTGATCATCCTCCTTATGGGGGTGATATCTGCCTGCGGCATAGCGACTCCGATGAGTCCTGTTGAGGTTCAGATGACGAGTATGGCGGCTCAAGCACAGGCGTGTGCCACGCTTCAAGCGATCGGTACACCGTACCCTTGTAACCCGCCTACTGCGACTCTGCAACCCACGAGCACGCCGACACCGATGCCATCACCGACTGCTACTCCCTTCAGTGGGTGGAAACAGTTTACGGAAGATGGTCAATTCGTGGCTGACATGCCTCCGGGTTTTGAACCGCCGTGCGAAGGCGTCGTCGGGTGCCCCGGTAAGTTGTACATCCAGTATGTCAACGGGGTACCTGTTTCCGGTGATCAAGGCGGCACGACCGGCACACCTGGCTATTGGCCCTGGCTGTTAGTCGGGATTCCCGTCGGGCTCGTGTTTTTCCTGATTATCGGTATCGGCGTTCATGGCGCGACCGCACCGCAGCGGGCACTGGCGAGAAGCATCGAAATGACCGCAAAGGTTCAGGCAAAACTGCTCGAAATGTCCGGCTTGAAACAGCCCGCTTTACAAGCGCCAAAGGACGTACGGGCAGGTGACCTATGGGTCTACTTCCAGCGGTTCATTCAGGAATGTCATCCGGATCAGAGGTTTGAGACTGCGATGCGGCATCACATGCGCGCATATCATCGTAAAGATGACTTGATCCCTCTGGAAACGATGGCCGGTTGGGTACATGCGTTTGACCAAACCAACGAAACCAACGTGCTTGAGGCGTTCACAGCGTTCGCTGACCGGGTTGACTTCAATCATCAATTAGTAGAAAGGAGTTCGTGATGGAAAAGATCGTGATCATTCTGATCATCGTTGGTGTGGTAATGCTTGCCGGCAGTAATATGGCGCAATCTGTCGCCCTTGATCTGTCTGCCGGTCCCCACGCCGAAGGTGAAGCCCAGGTGCTGGAAGCGCAAGCCGAAAGCATACAGGCGCAGAACCAAACCGATCAGGCAGCAGCCGAGCAAGCGCTGACTGATAAGGCTCAAGTCGATGAAGCTACCCAGGCAAGCCGTGTCTTCAAGTGGAAGGCGCTTCAGTGGGTGCTGGCTATCGTCGGTGGGTTCTCATTGGCGCTCGTCCTCATCATGGTGGCGGTCAATGCCTCAGCGTTCATGGGTCTCATCAACTTCCGTATGGCGGTGATGCCCGTAGGCGTTCAACGAGGCGATGACATCATGTGGGTGTTGCCGCTCATGCCGAATATCGGGTTTCTGACGCATCAAGGCGCGCCGGGAGTCGTGACCAAGCTGACTGCACATGACCATCCGCGTCTCAGTGAGTCGCATGATTCTGTCGGTCTGGCTATGGCAAATGCGCTCCGCGAAAAGGCCCGCTCATCGTCCTATGGACAGCAAGGCGACGGTGGTTTTGCCAATATGATGCATACGCTCTCGGACGTACTCAATGGGCGACCCCGACTCGGTTCATAGGAGGTGCACCATGTGCATCTTCATGCAACACTACCAGCTGACCCGTAATAAGGACAGCCCTTCGTTCAGTTCACAATCAAAATCCGCTCAACGGCGGCCGTTTGTTTCCCTCCACAGGGAGCAGACGTCCGCCGACGCGGGATCTCAAGCCGTACTACCGGCACCATACCTTCGACCTGCGAAAGCGGGAAGAGAAGATTGGTGCCGGCAGGCTTGGGATGCAATGGGAAAGAGAGGTGTGGCAATCGCCACTTTATCAGCATCTGCTGAACTCTCTTTCCCGTCTCTTTCCATTTTTAAACTGATTGTTGAAGATTGAAAAGAGATATACGCTGCATATTTTGGAGAAGCATATTATGGCCGAGTTAGAAAACCAGATCGCTAAATTTCCGGAATGCGCCGGGTGTAAACTAGTGGCTAAGGCAAGAAGCGAAATGAAAGATGAGCACCCGGGTCATACAGTTTTTCTTAACCATTGCCGTTGGAGCCCATGGAGTTTACCTACGGCAGAGGCTGAGCTTTCTGGTGCGTTAATAGAAAATAGGAGAGTACCATTTATTCGACAAGGAAGTCGTTTATTTCAAGCTTCGTTGATTGTTATCCCCGTTTCAGGGGCATGTGATCATGTAGTCACAGAAGCGGCAACGCGCATAATGAAATTTTTGCGACTTGCGTAAGTATTTATTTTTGAGAAAGGCGAGACAATATATATGAAAGAGTTAGTACATACAAGGTGTTCCATAATGGCGATGCGCATCGTTTCGCGGTATGGTGTGTTGGGAGATCGGGAAGCGGTCACGGTTACCAATTTGCCTAAGAAGGGAGTGCGGTCTTCGGTGATCGGCAGAACGGATATCCGGACGGAGCCGACCCCTGACCTGCTTACAGGCTTGTTTGTCATTACGTCCCGGTCGCGCGGTAAATATACGTTGCAAAATCAATCTACCGGCATAGAGTTATCGGGCGTGCCGCGAAAGAGCATACGGAAGATTCTGGATTGGGAAGAGTAAAGGGGAAGTGTTAAAATCCTAGTTTTCTGAAGAATCTTTTCCACTTGAGGATTCGCACCTGTTGTTTATCCCACGGGCTCATTAAATGTCCCGGAGCTTCAAATGAGGCAATTGTTTCGTCTAAATCAAGCGTGTCTTTTGGTCGTACAAATGGGGTGGTGTTTTCATTGTTTCCTGAATCTCTTTTTCGGTAACCCACTTCATATCGCTTGCCTTTATTAGCAAGCGTGTGTTTAAGCTCGTGATGTGCGTATTCGCTTGCTTCTTGTGCGCTATATCCGCGGCGCCGCATAAGCTGCAATTTAAGTTTATGAGCGGTTTCAGCTTTTTCGCGGCCTGTTGTGGCTTCGCCAATAATAATTTCATCGTCTTCAATCATGAGAATAATTATAGCAAGGGTTTGGCTATTTTTACAGATATTAGTGTTGCAGTGCTATAATTACAGGCTGCTATGCCAATGAACCCGGAATTGAAAAAGGCTCTGTGGTGGATGGCTCCGATTAACTTCGACGGAACATTCTGGGGCGCTACGGTCCGTTCGGTAGAAACGGCCGCCGCCGGTATCGGCTCGATATTGCTGCTTCATACGGTGGGCGCTGACTGCAGCGGGCCTATCGCTATAGGCACGCTTCTTATCATGGGCGGGCAATTCGCCGGAGTGCCCAGGCACAACCGGGAACATCGCTCAGCCTTACGCAAATTCTGGAGTATCCGGCCTGATCCGCCTGACGATGACTGACGTATGACTGAGTATGATTATTGCTCAATCATAATCCCGACGTTTGATGTTTATTGCCACGTAAACCGGCATTTGATACTATGTGGCTCGGAGTTTCGCGTTTCCTGATTGCCATATCGCGGTAATTCTAGGGAATTTTTTTTGTACCTTAACAAACGGGAGAATAAGCAGTTTCAATTATTGAGAGTCCAATGGAGAGAACTCTATGTAGGTTCTCTGTGTCGGTCTACCAACAATCAACATGTAAGGAGGCACACGATATTATATTTCCACGCTCATCTACACGTATCCATCATCAGAAATGACCAATTGGAGGAGTCATGACCAATCCACTGTTCGAAAAAGTTCGTACTTCCCTGAGTAAAATCAACTGGAAAAAACTCGGAACTGTCGTCTTTTACAGCGCCCTTGGTCTTATCTGCGCTGGCATCCTGTTTCTGTTCATCGGCTTGCTTGTTGTCGGTCGTCCGTCAGCACCCGAGTATGAGGAGAATCCCATAAACGTGTTGATCACGTTAGGAATTTTCCTTACCGCAGGGATAACAATTTACACCTTCAGAGGTGGGGGAGGAAATAAGAGATAAGAGCCACGCGCGTGGAGAACACAAGGGCAAGTTGTCTTGCTTGCCCTTTTTGGTTTTATTTCTGCGTATGCAGAAATGTAATGATGTGGTTCCGACGCACGGCTTTTGCGTATTTTTTGTTTTTTTGCCTTTGCTGCCTGTTCTCCCGTTTTCTTTTTTCCGTAAAATATCAAATCCCGATAATTTGTTATAATGCCGGTATTCTATGGTAGAAGCATCAGCAGAGCGGTCAAGGCAATTAGCTACTGTGCCGCCAAGAGTCAAAGAAATTCCGGTAAACGAAGTCACCAGGCCTGCAGAAGTTGCGGTATCGCTGCGTCCTACCGTTGCCATGGACAAGCATTCCCCGGAAGCCATAAAGGCCAAAAAGATCGCCAAAAAGCCGCTCCCCGCGCTTTGGAGCGGTCGGGCGGAATTTATGCCGGAAACAGCCGCGTTTTTAAAGGGATGCGGAATAGATCCCGAATTGGTCAATCCCATTCCGTTGGGGGAAGGGCTTACGAACGTCGTGTTTTCCTACGCGTCGCCGGACGGAAGTAACAAAGTGATAAAAATCGCACGACAGGCCAGGAAAGGATTTATGAGTGCAGGTATCCATCACGACGCGGAAAATATCGCATTGGTCAAAAAGTTTTTCGGTGCGTATGCCGTGCCGACGGAGCTTCGGCAGGATCCTGCAACCGGCAAATATCTCATGCTGCAGGATGCAATCGTCGGTACTCCGGTAACGAACAAAACGGAATCAGCATCCGTTCGTGCCCAACTGGTGGATTTGGCCCGCTTAAACCGGGAAATGATGCGGCAAACGGGGTACAGCATGGACTTTATCGGAGTTCCCGGCATGTTCACCTGGTTCCGGCACCAGTTTCGGCAGATCATTACCCGGAAAAGCGAGTTCCAGCTGTCCAATATTTTTATGGACCAATCGGGCAATCTCAAAATCATCGATGAGGGACTGCTCCGGTTCGGCAAAGGGTTATCGCTCAAACAGCGGTTGGGTTCCTGGTCCGGCTTTTTGGCAAACCGTCTCATTATGCGCCTGTACTTCGGAGTCGATTTACGCCCCAAAGGGTAATTTGCTATAATCCGCTTCTATGGAAAATCAGATCAGCAAAAAAATGGCCCGCAGGGCGTGGAATTTTTTGCGGGAAAGCGGACAGATATTGTTTGGTGTATCCAGATCAGGACGTGCCGATACCGTAAGACACGTAAGCCCTGATATGGTCGAGTGCGGACAGCAAATGTATTCGGTTCGTAGTTTGCCGGGTCACGTACGGGAAATTCTTCGGGATTCGCGGGAACGGTTTTTACAATACTGGCGCTGATACTAAAACGGGATGTCGTCCGTCGGTAGTTGTGCTTTTCTTCTGGCTGCCTCTTCTTTTTGAAACGCTTCGGCGCGTTCTTCCATACGGGCAAGCAGCTCGTACTCTCTTCCTACATTAGACTGGAATCCACCACGTGATAATTTTTGGGATGGGCTCATTTTTCCCTCGGATGTTCCGTCGATGTGTCCCCGTGAATGCCTGCTATGACGGGCAGAGCGTAGGCTTCGGCGTTCATGTTCGCGCGGAAGAAGGGCACCAACGACATCGTGCGTGAGTTCACGATGAGGCCGCTCATGTTTTCGGGCACGGTAGGGAATTGCCCTTGTATCCTGTGAGCTTTCGCTTCGCGTCACCAAAATTTCTCCCCGTCTGGTCTGCATCGCTTTCCCAAGCACCGTATCGGCAATATTTCTGGCAAATGTTTTTCCCAAACTCAGTACGTCAGCCCATACTTCGTCGTGGGTTAGATTATCTATTCCGACCTCATTTCCGCGTTCATCAAATGTCCGTTGATCAACGGAGGCATCAGGCCGCAGATATTTTCGTTCAGGAGCGCCTTTCATACCCATTATTATATCTTAGGAAAGCCAGTATGACGCATTTTCCGATGTGGTAGAATGACTTCATCATGTTCGACTGGATATTTGGTCTGCTTTCACACGATCTCGGTATTGATTTAGGAACCGCAAATACGCTCGTGTATGTGAAAAATAAAGGTATCATGATCCGCGAGCCGTCCGTTGTCGCCCGGCACAGGAAAACAAAGCGCATTATTGCGATCGGCAGGGAAGCAAAGCACATGCTGGGGCGCACCCCGGATACGATCGAGGCACTGCGTCCGCTCAAAGACGGAGTGATTGCCGATTTTGATGCGACGGCGGCCATGCTGACACACTACATCCGGCTGGTACACATGCAGCCCAAACGCCCTGGTTTCCCGAGTATCCCCAAACCGAAAGTCGTGGTCGGTATTCCGTCTGGAGTCACGGAAGTCGAACGCAGGGCAGCCGCCGAGGCGGCTATTATGGCGGGCGCCCGCGAGGCATATCTTATAGAAGAGCCTATGGCAGCCGCCATTGGTGCCGGACTTCCGATTCAGGAAAGCCGGGGGAGCTTTATCTGCGATATCGGCGGGGGGACGACCGAAATTGCCGTATTGTCGCTGGGCGGGATTGTCGTCAACCGCAGTATCCGCACGGCAGGAGACGAAATGGATGAAGCCATCGTATCGTTTGTACGTCTGAAGCACTCATTACTGATTGGGGAACCTACTGCGGAAGAGGTAAAAATCGCCGTCGGAAGCGCATACCCCATTGATAAAACGGACAAACAGACTGTCGTTCGCGGACGCGATATAGAAACAGGTCTTCCCCGGAGTGTCCGGCTATCGGAAACGGAGGTGCGCGAAGCAGTGTCCCCGGTCGTTCACGAGATCGTTGAGGCGGTAGCCGAAACGATAGAGGAAACGCCGCCCGAGCTTATCGGAGATATTATGGAACACGGCATCGTGCTGGCAGGCGGCGGCAGTAAACTCGTGGGTATTGATAAGCTCATCGCGACGGAACTCAAGATGCCGGTGTGGATTACGGACGATCCGCAGACCGCTGTAGTCCGCGGGTGCGGGAAGCTGTTGGATGACGAAGCATTGTTGTCCAAAGTAAAGATTGCCGCCCGTAAAGTATAATAGAAGTCATGGGACTTGCCTCATTCATTTCCTTCCTCACAGAGCCTATGGTTTTGGTCACGGCACTTGTTGTGTCGGGCGCCTGGCAGCGCGGTTTACGGGGAATCCCGTTTATTTCATTCGTGATGTATGTCGGTTTCTTTTTTTTGGCGTCACTCGGACTGCGTATATTTGCGGTAGGCAGACTTAAAACGAACTGGGATATATCCGACCGGGAAAAACGGGTGAAATCACTGGTGCCGTTTGTGGGAATTTGTGCCGTATTTTTCCTGTGTATGCTCTTTTGGCGTAACGGCGGGCTTATGCAATTCGGGGTGACTCTTATTCTTTGGATGGTTGGATTTGTCCTGATTACTCTGCGGACAAAAATATCCGGCCATCTTGCTATTCTCACTCTGGCTTTAGGATATGCAGCTTCGTGGTACGGGTACATGGTTCTTCCGGTATTTGGCATTCTGCCGTTTGTCGCCTGGTCACGGTTGGTTCTCAAACGGCACACAATGACAGAAGTAATCGGGGGCATTATGTATTCACTTGTGTTTATCCTTTTAGTAAATCGTTACTTTGTATAGCTATGCCAGGTAGTGAATTCGCGCACGATCGCGAACCTACATGGTTACGGTTGTACATAAATGTGTCATGAGAACATAGGCATAAGAAAGGTGAGTCGTGTTCGCATCGTAGCTGCGATGCAGCGCGAATCTACTACCTGGTATGGTCAAACTTGGAAGCGCATTCTCCGACAATCTTGTTTCGTCGCATAAAGTCCGGTCCAAACAAAAACCGGATGAACTGCCGTGGTGGGCAGGGGCCGGGCGCGCACTTATGTTTGCCACGGTATTATGTATCGGTTTTTTTGTACTCATTTGGCGGTTGTTCGACCTGACGCTGGTACACGGCCGGGAATACCGTCATCTTTCGGACAATAACCGTACGCGGGATGTCGTTCGGCACGCGCCCCGCGGCATACTGCTGGACCGCACCGGTAAACCGCTTGTACGCAATATTCCGCAGTACCGTCTTATCAAACCTTGCGGCGCGGAAGCTATAGGCGAGTGTATTTCGTTTCTCACTCAGGACGAAGGGGACCGCCTTATGCGGTCGGGAGGATTGCCAGCCGGCCAGTTTGTCGAAGTCGATTATGTCAGGCGGTATCTGTATGGAGAAGCGACCGCGCATGTGGTCGGGTACACCGGAGAATTATCACAGGAGGAGCTGTCGAGTGATTATTATAAGTCGCGTAATTACGGACTGGGGGATCGGGTAGGGCGCATGGGAGCGGAAGAAGTGTATAACGAACGGCTGCGGGGAAGAGACGGCAAGGAATTAGTCGAGATTGATTCGAGCGGAAAGACACTCCGGACGCTGGGACGTCAGGAAGAATTGGCGGGTGAAAATATTTCGCTTTCGCTGGATGCGGCACTTGCTAAAGTTGCTGCCGATGCATTTCCTCCTGGTCACAAAGGTGCCATTATCGTGACCAAGCCATCGAGCGGTGAAGTGCTTGCCATGTACTCCAGTCCCGGATTTTCTCCTGATGCATTTACCGTCGGGATGTCGCAGGCAGAATATGCAGCACTTATCGGTAATCCGGATTTGCCTATGTTTAACCGCGCGATAGGAGGCGTATATCCTCCCGGTTCGACATTTAAAATCGTGACGTCGCTGGCCGGATTGGAAGAAGGAGCATTTACCAAATCAACGACGGTAGAAGATAACGGCGTCATCACGATCGGTCCGTTTACGTTTCCGAATTGGTATTTTCTCCAATATGGGAAAACGGAAGGGGTTGTGAATGTCGTAAAAGCGCTGCAGCGGAGTAACGATATCTTTTTTTACAAAGCGGGTGAATGGATCGGTGTTACCAAGCTTGCCGAGTGGGCCAGGAAGGTTGGTATCGGGGCGCCTCTTGGTATCGAATTATCCGGTGAAGCAGGCGGGCTTATGCCGGATCCGGCGTGGAAAAAAACACGGTTTTCAACCGAAGCGGACAAAATAGCCCGCAATGACGAATGGTATTTGGGGGATACGTATCATATTTCCATCGGGCAGGGATATTTGCTGACAACGCCGCTTGCGGTCAATACGTGGACCAATATCATTGCAAACGGCGGCAAGCTGTGCAGGCCGACAATCCGCAAGATTACCAGCCTGCGGGAAGAGCGGGAGCAATGTAAGGATCTGGGACTAAAAAAAGAATCGATCAGTATCATTATGGAGGGTATGGAAAAGGCCTGCGCTACAGGCGGCACCGGGTGGCCGTTATTTAATTTTACCGTCAGTAAAGCGACGGGAACGCCTACAGGTGTTGGAGAGTCCTCGCCGTCTGCTGCGTTCAAAACACAGGTTCCGGTGGCGTGTAAAACAGGTACTGCTGAATTTGGTGATCCGAAAAATCACACCCATGCATGGTTTACGGCATTTGCACCGATTCCCGAGCAGTATATCCCCGATGACATAAAAGCGACGGAGAATTACATCGACGGAAATCCGGAAATTTCGGTCACCGTATTGGTGGAAGGTGCGGGAGAAGGAAGCAATGTCGCAGCCCCCATTGCAAAGAAAATTTTTGAGGAATGGTTTGGAAGATGAGCCTTGATATAATGCCATCATGGCAAAAAAGCCACGTATCATTATCATTGGCGCAGGCCCGTCAGGACTAGGTGCCGCATGGCGACTTACAGAGTTAGGGTATACGGACTTTACGGTGTATGAAAAGCAACCGTACGTCGGGGGACTCGCCACCTCATTTGTAGATAATGCCGGATTTACCTGGGACATTGGCGGCCATGTACTTCACTCCCATTATTCATATTTCGACCGGATGTTTGAAACGGTTATGACCAGCGAGTATTTCACACATCAGCGTGAGAGTTGGGTATGGATCTATGACCGGTTTATCCCGTATCCGTTCCAAAATAATATTCACCGCCTCCCCCCGAAGACGCTTCGGGAATGCCTGCAGGGGTTGCGTGCGCTTTCGCGAAAAAAGCCAACAAAACTCCGCACGTTTGCGGATTGGATTACCGCATCGTTCGGGCCCGGCATTGCCAAACATTTTCTGCTTCCGTATAACCGCAAAGTGTGGGCATATCCGCCGGACAAGATGAATTATCAATGGGTGGGCGACCGGGTAGCAACGGTGGATATTTCCCGGATAGAACGGAACATAAAAGAGCAGCGTGACGATGTTTCCTGGGGACCGAACGCCGTGTTCCAGTTTCCGAAAAAAGGCGGCACCGGTGCCATATGGGAACGCGTAGCGGACAGATTCCGCCGCCGTATCGTATTTAACCGCGAGGTCACCTCACTGAATCTGAAGAAGAAAACCATCGTGTTGTCCGACGGATCTACCGATTCGTATGACTTCCTGTTTACGACTATGCCGCTTGATGTACTGGCCAAAAAACAAACGGATATCCCGCTTCCTGCGGCGAGCCGGCTGCATCATTCGTCGGTGACGATCGTGGGGATCGGTATAGCAGGGAATACGCCTGAAGCGCTTTCGACCAAGTGCTGGATGTATTTTCCTGAAAATAAAGCACCGTTTTTCAGGGCGACGGTATTTTCCAATTATTCCCGGTACAATGCGCCGAAGGGGGCATGGTCACTTATGACGGAAGTGGCATCTTCGCGCTATGTGCCGCTGCCGCACGGAGATATTGCCAAAGAAGTGCTGGCGGGAGCAAGAAGAGTAAAACTCATTCCGAAAGGCGCTCCAATAGAGGATCTTTGGACATTCCGTTCGGAATACGGGTATCCTACCCCGACGTTGTTGCGGGACAAATATCTTTCAGGCGTATTGCCCGTATTGGAACAATTCGGTGTGTATTCCCGCGGCCGGTTCGGCGCGTGGAAGTATGAGGTAAGCAATCAGGACCATACGTTTATGCAGGGGGTGGAGTGGGTTAACCATATCGTGAATAAAGAGGAAGAGCTTACCCTGCATAATCCCGGGAAAGTAAACGGGGGGAAACGATGAATATTTTAGTCATTACCGCTACGTACCCGCCGAGCGCTAACGGGGTTGCCGTGTCGACAAAGCGTACGGTTACGGCGCTGAGGAAATTAGGGCATAGGGTGGTGGTGTACGGGCCGAAGCATTCAGGAATACCCGAAGAAAAGGATTACATCGCTGCCCCGACTATCCGGATTCCGCTGTTGGGGATATCCGATTATCCGATTGCGATTCCGCATCCTGTTTCTGTATTATGCGCGCTGTTGCCGGATATCCGATGGGATATTATTCACGTGCATCATCCGGTTATCGCCGGCCCGTTTGCAGTCCGCATGGGTAAAAAACTCGGCGTGCCCGTCGTATTTACCTATCACACACGGTATGACCAATATATAGAACATTTCCTGGGGGCACCGCTGTATTTCCGGCGGTGGCTATATAGATGGCTGTATGAAGGCGGGCTGGTGAGTATCATCCGGTCGTTTGACGGTGTTATCGCAACGACCCGGTGGCTCAAAACGATGCTCACTAGAACCATTCCCGGTCTCCGGGTGTATTACGCGTCTACTGCAGGTCTGACAAAATCCTTTTTTATACGGCGTTCCAAGCAGGCACTCCGCCGTGCGCTCGGATTGCCGGAAGCGGAACCGGTGTTTTTGAGTGTTTCGCGTTTGTCCAAAGAAAAGCGAACCGATATTTTACTGCGCGGTTTTTTACACTGGGCCGATACGCATGATCAGGGGATTCTCGTCATGGTCGGCGACGGGGGTAACAGACCATATCTGGAATCCCTCTCGCGCGCGTCGGTTCATCACGCGCGGGTTCGTTTCGTCGGGAAAATCCTGAATGATAATTTGCCGCAGTGGTATAGCTGTGCCGATATATTTTTGTACAGCTCGATTACCGACACGATCGGCATCAATATTCTCGAAGCTATGTCCGCCGGTTTGCCGGTAGTCGCGCCCGATCATCTGACCACGCGGGAAATTATCGTTCCCGGTGTCAACGGGCAGCTGTATAAAGGAAACGAATCCGGTATGGCGAATGCAATAGATACCGCATTACGCTACAGGAACAAGCTTGCACGCGGTGCGTTTCACACTGCGAAAGACTATGATGTCATGATTACCATCCGGCAATTATTGGGTATTTATGAAACACTCATCCGTCGATACAAACGTCATACATAGTGCCCGCGATATGGCGCGGCAATCGCTTCTTGCCTGTGTTTCTGATATTGGGATTACCGCCGGGACGCATCATTTTGTGGATCTATGGGCGCGCGACAGTTTGTTTGCCACGTTCGGCATAAACGCGCTGGGGTCTCCTGATATATCCAAAAAAACGATGGAAACATTTTTGCGTTTCCAGCGGGCGGACGGGTTGGTTCCGTATCTGGTGCTGCGGAGCCGCCACACGATCGGAAAATATTTCGGACGTCATACGTATTACGAAACTCCCGTTGCTCATTTCCGCTCGCATATGTCGTTGGGTATCGTACCGGACGGCGGCATACTGGTGATTATCGCCGCCGCGCAGTATGCGGAAAAATCCGGTGATGTGAGGTTTCTGAAGAACCAGTATGAGCGGCTCGTTTCTGCATTTACCTGGTATGAAGCGCGTTTTGGGAACGGACTGGTCAGGGAATGGTTCCAATGCGAATGGGCGGATGCATTGCTTAAATCCGGGAAAACATTGTATACCAATGTGCTGTATTTCCGGGCGGCTACGGATATGTCTTCTATAGCAAAACGTCTGGGAAAATTACGGGACGCTGCGCGTTTTGCCGCACGTGCGGCAGAAGTGCGCACGCGTGTCGTATCGGAGTTGTGGACGGGGGAGTTTTTTGCAGATTGGAAAGACTGGAAACGACAGGATTATTTCGCCACGCACCCCAACATGCTCGCAATCATTTTCGGTTTGGCGACTGCGCATCAGGCAGAGATGATTCTCCGTACGGCGAAAACCCGGGCTTGGAACGGCTGGACGGCAGTAAACAGCGCGCCGAAATATCCGTTCTGGCGCGTGCCGCTTTTTCATACCGCTATCGGTATGCACGACTATCATAACGGGTTACTCTGGCTTCAGCCGGGGATTCTTTATGCCGTCGCGTTGCACACGCACGGCAATACAAAAGAAGCAAAGGTCGTGTTAACGGGGATAGCGGAAAAAATTGTTTCTTCCCGTGGCGCACATGAGGTGTATGAGCAAAACGGTCTCCCTGTGCGGCGTACGGTATACCGGTCCGAACATCCGTTTGCATGGAGTGCCGGGCTTTTTGTATGGGCGTATCATATACTAGAGAAGAACCCATGAAATCATCCATATCGGTTATCATCGCCGCATATAATGAAGAGCGTACACTTCCTTCCATTATTGAGATCATTCTTGCATGGGGAAAAGCGAAAGAGATTATTGTTATAGATGACGGCTCTACGGATCAAACCTCCAGGAGCGTCAGGCAATTCGTACCCAGGATACATCTCATTCGCCACACACAAAATTCCGGAAAAGCTTCCGCAATGGCAGACGGCATAGAAAAAAGCAGCGGGGATGTCCTTGTGTTTCTCGATGCCGATACGGTCGGGCTGACGCATAAAGATTTGGACCGTATGATAGCTCCTGTTGTGAAAGGAAAGGCGGATATGGTGTTGGGTGCGGCGAGATTTTGGTCGGCCGGGAAATTCGAACCGTTTACGACGCTTACGGGGCAGCGGGTGATGTACCGAAAGGACGTGTTGCCTTTTACCTCCGATATCAGAGGAATCGGGTATGGAGTGGAGTTGTTTATAAACAAAAAATTCGAACATATGCGGGTGGTTACGGTACGGCTGCCGCACGTATTTATTCTCGGAAAACTGGAGAAGCAATCACTTCCCGACGCGTTAGTTTCCTATATCAAGGAGATTCGGGAATTGCTTATCCAACTTATTACCCAATATGCAGATGAAATCGGTCCGCATGCCAAGCGTATAGTCAAAGAGGTGATTCGGTACAGCTTGCGGATTATCGACATCATACTCTCGTAATGTGGTTATGGACGCTGATCTGCCCTATATGGTGGGGTTTAGCAGATTTCCCGGTATTGGCCCGGCCCGGTTTAAACTCCTCTATGATTATTTCGGGTCGGCAAAAGCCGCATGGGGAGCATCGTTATCAGAACTTCTCGGTATAAAACTCGGTAACACCCTGAGCCGTCAGTTTGTCGAATTTAGGAAAACAGCCGACGTAGACGGATATCTCAAAACACTGGAATCGCTTCATGTAGTGCCGCTCACCATCCGTGATCCGAAGTACCCCCGGCTGCTTCGGGAAATACCGGATGCGCCGTTTGTACTCTACGTACTCGGAAAAAAGGGAAATATGCCCATAAATCTTGAGCGGACTATTGCCGTCGTCGGAACGCGCCGCATAACAGCGTACGGGAAAGAAGTAACACAGCATCTGGTGCGGGGTCTCGTGAAAAACGGAATAACCATTGTTTCCGGAATGGCCTACGGTATTGATGCCGCAGCCCATTGGAGCGCGTTGGAAGCCGGCGGAAAAACGATTGCGGTCTTGGGTTGTGGTATTGACATCATCGCTCCCGCAGGTAATGCTAGGTTGTATCAGTCCATAGCGGGCGGCGGAGGGGCGATCGTTACGGAAATGCCGCTCGGCCACCGGCCGCTGAAGGGTCTGTTTCCGGCTCGTAACCGTATTATCAGCGGGTTAAGCCTCGGAACATTGGTTGTCGAGGGGGCATCTGACAGCGGAGCTCTGATTACTGCACGGAACGCGGCTGAACAGGGGCGGGAAGTATTTGCTGTTCCCGGTCCGATTACAAGTGTGTATAGCAAGGCTTCGGCCGGACTTATAAAAAACGGCGCAACGCTGGTTGAGTCGGCAGAAGATATTCTTTCGGCGGTAGGATTAGCGCATACGGGAAGGACAGAAGCGGTGAAAACACCCGTGCGAGGGAGTTCTGAAGAAGAGCAAAAAATATTGGATTTGTTGGTATCAGGACGGTTGCCGATTGATGATATTGTGAGGGGGTCAGGCTTGACCGCCGGAAAGGTCGCTGCTATCCTTACCGTTCTTGAAATCAGGGGATCGGTCAGGGATTACGGAGAAAAACTATACGGTCTATGCAATTAATAATCGTTGAATCACCGACAAAGGCCAGAACACTGTCACGGTTTTTGGGAAGTAACTATCGCATTGAGGCATCTATGGGGCACGTACGTGATTTGCCCAAAAGCACGTTAGGGGTCGATGTAGACCACGATTTTACCCCGAGTTACATAATTCCGCGGGATAAAGCCAAACAGGTAAATGCCTTAAAAGACGCGGCCGCGAAAGCCGATGAAGTGATATTGGCAACCGATCCTGACCGCGAAGGAGAAGCTATAGCGTTTCATGTGGCCGCGATACTGCGGGAAATGGATGAGAAAAAAGCGAAAAAATTGAAAAAGCCGAAAGCCGAAGGTGCCGGAGGTTTCCGCAGAATCGTGTTTCATGAAATTACGGAAACGGCTATCAAAGAAGCGCTTGCTCATCCGCGGGAGTTGGATCTCCGGATGGTAGATGCACAGCAGGCGAGACGTGTTCTGGACCGGCTTGTCGGGTACAAATTATCGCCGCTTTTGTGGAAAAAACTTTCCAAACGGTGGTTATCTGCCGGACGCGTTCAGTCGGTTGCTGTCCGGCTTATTGTCGAGCGCGAGCGGGAAATCCGAAAATTCGAATCCAAGGAATATTGGACAATTGCGGGGCTTTTTGCGCTGCCCGGCGGCGGCGATATATCAGCCGTGCTCGTTTCCAAGGACGGAGCAAAATACGAACGGTCTTTAGTGTTTGATCTGTTTGACGGTAAATATACGACGGCCGGTTCATTATTGTCAGACGAAGCATCGGTGAAAGCGGTTATCGCAGATTTCGTTTCTCCATATACGGTATCGGCGGTAGACAAAAAAGAAATCCGCCGCAATCCTGCTGCTCCCTATACGACAAGTACATTACAGCAGGATGCCGGGAGACGTTTATACTTTTCGTCCAAAAAAACGATGCAGATTGCTCAGAAGCTGTATGAAGAGGGATATATTACCTATCACCGGACGGACAGCGTCAATATAAGCGAAAAATTTATTGACGAAGCGCGCTCGTTTATTACAGCAGAATTCGGTCCGCTGTACGTACCGAAATCACCACGCCGCTACAAAACGAAATCAAAGGTAGCGCAGGAAGCGCATGAGGCAATCCGTCCGACGGTAGCGCTGCGCAGGGCAGAGGCCATACAGGAAGGGGATTTTAACCGCGATCATTTGCGCCTCTATGACCTTATCTGGAAACGTGCCGTGGCAAGTCAGATGGCGGAGGCAGTATTTGATTCGACGACCATAGATATTAGCAGCAGCAACGGGTATCAGTTTGAAACGACCGGATCAGTGATTAAATTTGACGGATTTCTGAAAATAACCGGCCGGGAAGCTGAGGAAGCGGTCATTCCCGAGGTATCAGAGGGCCAGCACTTATCCCTCAAAGACAGCGTACCCACGCAGCATTTTACCTCGCCGCCGCCCAGATATACGGAAGCGTCCCTCATAAAAACGCTGGAAGAAAAAGGAATCGGCAGGCCGAGTACGTATGCGCCGATCATGTCGACCATTGTGGACCGTCAGTATGTCACCCGTGATGAAAAAAAGCTGGTACCGACGGAGTTAGGATTTGCAGTGACGGATTTTCTGGTCCAGTATTTTTCCAATATTCTGGACCTTCCGTTTACCGCACATATGGAAGATGACCTGGATGCGATAGCAAACGGTGAGAAGGAATGGGTTCCCGTAATCAGGGAATTTTATACGCCGTTTAGTGAAAGTATCGAAAAAACATATACCGATGCGGAAAAAGTAAAGTTGCTGGAGGAAAAAATCGATGAGAAGTGTCCGGTTTGCGGTCATGATTTGGTTATACGTACCGGCCGATTCGGCAAATTTATCGCATGTACCAATTTTCCGGAATGTACGTATACACGGCAATACGGCGAGAAAGCAGACATCAAATGTCCGCGCTGCGGCGGGGATATTGTCATAAAGCAAAGCCGCAGGGGGAAGAAATTCTACGGATGCAGCAATTATCCGACCTGCACATTCGCCGCGTGGAAAAAAGAAGATATTAAGTAGCTCTTCTTGATCATACGCGGTATACTACACTTGTATGGATGAGAAGAAAAAGACCATAGCAGCGCTCACCATTATTGTCGGCGGTATTGTATTGGTCGTTATTATCATCGGCGTATTGGTTTCCGGTAAAAAAGTCGTATCACCGGTGCCGGATGAGGGAGCAATACGGGTCATATTTATCAGTCCGACGCCGTTAGTCGTTGCGACCGAAACGCCGCAAGTTACGGAAACGAGCCGTACAACTCCGAAACCGACCGCTAAGCCGACGGCCAAGCCGCAGGTCACTCCTACCGCTACTCCGAAAGCGACGGGTACCCCCGGAAGTGCCACAGTGACGCCGACACGGACTCCGACGCCAAGACCTACCGTATCACCGACGCCCTGACCCATGGATAGCCTGCTTTCTATCGACCGCTCCGTTTTTCTCAGCATAAATCTGCTGCCTCATACGGCTGGTACGGATTGGCTGGCGTTATTTTTTTCCGGTGCAGGTACTGCCGGATTTATCTGGATATGCATAGCAGTCGTTCTGTTTTTTAACGAAGAAAAGAAAAATCATCGTTTTTTTCTGCCGATAGTACTTGCTCTGGGAGCTTGCTGGCTACTGGTTGAACGGATGCTCAAATACGCCGTAGCGCGGCCCAGGCCTCAGGTGCTGGATGGTGCGTTGATAGTGGGCAGCGCTTCGGGTTTTTCATTCCCGTCCAGTCATGCTGCGGTTTCGTGGGCTATGGCCGTCGTGATGGCCCGCTATGAACCGCGGTTGCGCTATATCTGGTACCTGCTCGCCGTCGTGATTTCGTTTACCAGGATTTATCTTGGCGTGCATTATCCGTTGGATGTAATCGCGGGAGCTGGAATCGGGTGGGGAATCGGCAGCATGGCATTGCTGTGGGTGTCCCCGCAGCGGAAAAAGTCTTCTGCATCAAGCCGGTGATGCGGCATAGTGGTTGTCTTTATTGCGTTTTGTTTATCCGGTAGATTTCCGCCAGGCCGTTTGCGTACACACGCGTATACTTTACAGGATCGTTTACAAGAAGCTGCGCATTGACGGCGTTACCCTGGTTATTCGTAAATGTTTTATTTCCGATAAATGCGTATGTTTCTTTTCCCCGGTTTATCATAAGCCGGTCCATATCGATAGGATTTGTGTGATAAAGCGTAATTTGTCTGTTTGTAATGGCCGGTATCCATAGCCCCGCATCTTCATAATTATTGAGGATGATATCAGAAGGCTTCGTATGTCCGGACAGCCACTGCATTGCGTCCAGATCCTGTTGAGTGACGACACGTAAGTTTCCCGAACGGATGAAGCGTTGCAGATGATTTTCTGCATGCGGATAGTATGCGTAGACAATCAGGAGTAACGTAAGGCCGGTAAGTATGTACCGATTGACCGGAGTGAAGTATGTGCGCAGTGAGTCCATACTGTAGGATATTCCTCCGGCCAGACTCAGCGCGATAGGAATCTCAAGGAGTAATACCATACGCTTGGGATACAAAAGCGATGAAAACGGAATCCACCAGAGACGCGCGTTCATGATAAGAATGAGAATGCCTATAGTCCATACTCCGTACCGCAACAGAAGATGCGGCCGGAATATGCCGGTGATGAAAAGCGAGATAAGATACAACACGATAATCGGAGCGCCGAGTGTTCCTATAAGAAAGCGGATTGCCTCCGGTGTCACAGAAGACGGGTTGCCGGACCACTCCAGTATTTCCTGCATCTGCAGTCCTTTTACGTATGTTTCTGCGTTCTGCGATATGGATACGGGATTCTCCAGAATATGAAACAGAAACGGTACGGTGAGCATAGCGCACGCTGCCGTAATACGCAGAAACGCGGTTCTGTTATGGTGCAACCTGCTCGCCATGTTGCGCCACAGAAAAGGCAGACACAGAAGTGATATATATCCGAGTCCTACCGGCAAAATATAATGAATAAGTACCGCACAATACGCGCAGGCAAAAAGAAAAAAAAGCGACCCCCGTTGTTTCAGGTGGAAAAAAAATACGATAGAAATCAGGAGAAAATCCAGTGAAAGAATGGTCGGATTTGCCCCCCACTCGATGAAATCGTTGGGCGTCAGACTTACCCACGTGACGGCAACTGTCGTTATGGCGCTTATAAAAGGCGGAAATTTGCTGCGGATAAGCGTATAGATACATACCGCGAAAAACCAATAGGTAAATACGCTCAGCCAAAGTGCATTTGTGTAAACCGGGAGTTTGTTTAACAGCATCATATCCGCGATAAGTACCGGAAATCCGACAGGGTAGGAGGTAAAATGACGGATCGGTACAATTGGCTCCATGGTTTTGGGAAACCCGTCAGCCAGATAAATAATTTTAGACAGATATGCATGCATGCTCATGTCCGCACCGCTTGGTGCGACTGTGCCCGTAAGAGCAAGCATGCCGGGAACAGCCAGGAGAAGGAACCACCCGAGTATGATAATGTTTGCCCTGATGTTGTGCGCATGTGTGATAACAAAGCGGCGCGTCCTGTACAGGATTGCGATAAACGTGCCTATGGACAGAACATGCGACGAAAAAAGAACATAATGAAGCGGAAAGCGGAAAAACTTGAGAAACCAAAATCCGATAATCCAATAGGCAAGTGAAAGCGCGATACAAACAGGGATTTTTTCCGTAAGAAGCAACCGCGGAAAAAAATCTTTTCTCAGTGTCAGCAGCGTTCCCGGAAATAAAAAAAACAGCGCCGTAAGAACGATACCGGTCATAGGATCATTATCACCCAGTAGAATAGTCCGGCCAGGATGCGATAGATACCGAAGTTTATAAACGTCGCGTGCGCGACGTAGCGGATAAATGCTTTGATAACAAACAACGCGGTAATCCAGGAAATGACGAACCCTATCATCAGCGTGCCTATTTCAGGAGGTGTGAACGAGTGGGCGCTTTTTAACAGATCCAATCCTGTAGCGGCGGCCATGGTCGGAACTGCCAGAAAGAAAGAAAATTCCACGGCGTCTTTGCGTTTGAGTCCCGACAGCATTCCTCCGACGATGGTAGAAGCAGAGCGTGATACGCCCGGTACCATGGACAGAGACTGAAACAGCCCGATGGTAAGCAATGCTTTTGTATCCAGAGTCAGAATTGTTTTTGACGGTCCCGCAGGATGCGTTGCCCAGTATCGCTCGAGTGCGATTAATATGGCACCGACCACAATAAGCGCTGCGACAACGACGATGTCGTTACCCAACAGGTATGTTTTGATCAGTTTATAAAACAGTACACCGAAGATGCCGGTCGGAATAAATGCGATGATGGTAGGGCGAAGCAGCATAGGTTCTTTCATGAGTCGTTTCATATACAGGGATACAACCGCCATAATGGCTCCCAGCTGGATAAAGATCTCAAAGCTTTTGACGAAATCCGATTCAGGAATCTGCAGTATTTTGGAAGCCAGTATCAGATGCCCGGTAGAGGATACGGGAAGAAATTCCGTAATACCCTCGATTGCGGCAAGTATGATCGTGTATATGATGTTCATGTGACTATGGTATCAAATATCTACGGGCGGTTGAAATATCCCGTTTCTATCAGGTTTCTGCGGTGTTCTTCGTCGATCCAGTCCGGGAAAGGCTCTGATTTGGGCGGATAATCCGGCAGCGCATTCAGCACATTGTACAGCGAGCCTGTTAACATATCGGCGATTTGAGGGTAGTCCATCGTAACAATATTTTTTTCATAGGGATCAGCGCTGAGATGATACAGCTCAGAAAGATATTCCTGTGTATTTTCCATCTCGACAAATAATTTCCATTCCGTATTCTGTATTGTTTTGGTCTTCCAGCTGTTTGTCCATTCCGTGATAATGTACGGATTTTTTTCTCCGGTGTGATTCCCATATATGGCCGGCAGGAAACTCACTCCTTGTAACGCATCGGGTTTGGGTTTCCCGATAATATCCAGAATAGTAGGGTAGACGTCTATGTGTTGTATCAGATCGTCTATGCGGGTCGGTTTTGCGCCGGGAACATGCATGATAAGCGGCACGTTAATTTCCGGATTGTACATTTTTAGCCCGTGTCCGATAAGCCCTCCCTCACCCAGCAGTTCACCGTGTTCAGAGGATATGATAACGATGGTATTCCGCATGAGGTTGTGTTTTTCCAGTTGTGCGAGTATATCGTTTACGTATAAATCCGTGCGCCTGACATATTCGTCATATACATGTCTCATGTATACGAGAAATCCGGCATAATCCCGATCGGCCAACGCAGGACCGATCACGTGCGACAGTATGATGTCGCGGTCTTCGGCGGGAAGTTCCAGAAAAACCTGTTCGGCGTCATGAAGCGTCGGAGCGGACTGCAGTGTTTTGTACCAGGTCCGGTATTTGGAAAGCGGAACATCCGATCCTGTAGAAAACGATATATGTCCGAGGATGATATTTAATGCGGCTTGCCGGACTGTTTCCGTAAACGGGGCGGTTTGCAGTTTCGGGGGAACGTATGCCGGATCCAGCGGAAATGTAAGCGGTGTACGCATAAGATGGTTCGGGTAATCGTGAACGCCATCGGTATGGATAAACAGGAATGCGGGTTTCCTGTGACGGTTTGATGCTTCAATGTCGTCGACGGCTTTACGCGTCATGCGTAGTGATTGGTCAAGATCATTTGGCACTATGATTTTGTTCATAAATCCCGTTTCCAATCCCTGATACAGACCGACACTCGGCTGGTTTGTGCTGACAAACGTCGTATCGTACCCCGAATGTTTAAGATACAGGGGAAGTGGGACAATTTCGGGATTAAGCACGTTCAGCAGGGTAACGCCGATTCCGTGACCGGACGGGTATAACGAGGTAAAAAAAGACATAATACTGGGTAATGTCCAGGATGAGGCGGAAAATGCCCGGGTAATAAGGGTATTCCGATCGGCAAATGAACATATGTTAGGCGCGGTGTTGAATCTATAGCCGTAACACGGGAGTGAATCCGCACGGAGGTTATCGATCATAATGACCACGATATTGCATCGGAAGCAGGGTGTAGAGTAGCGGGAGGGCGGCATACGGAGGAATACTGCATATATTCCCAACGCTACCATGCCTATAATAAGCAGGTTCCGTATGTAGTGCATAGAACGTATAGTAGCAGAAAAATACCGGTACGAAAATTATCGCGGATTGATATAATTGCCTCATGATAAAGATGAATGCCAGGGAACTCAGGACGACGGAGGCAGATCCGGAGATTGCCCGGTCGATCAAAAAAAATCCCGTGTTTATCATTTGTGATAATGTGCTGGATACGTACAATGTCGGTTCCATATTCCGGCTGGCAGACGCGATAGCCGCACAAAAAGTGTATTTATGCGGTGCCACGCTGACGCCTCCGAATTCACGGATAAAAAAAGCGTCGATTAATACGACCGGTTGGGTAGACTGGGAATACAGCGAAACGGCAATGGAAGCCATTACAAAACTCCGTACTGAACACGCTGATATACAAATCGTTGCAGTAGAGCAGGACCGGCGGAGTAAGCCGTTTTATCAGGTGACGTATGGGTTTCCTTTGGCGATTGTCGTCGGTCACGAAACAACGGGCGTATCTTCTGAGGTGCTGGATACGGCTGACGTGATTGTGGAAATGCCGATGTGGGGGATAAACACGTCCCTGAATGTTATGGTGTCCTGCGGCATTATCCTGTATGAGATCATGAAACAGCATACGCGATCGTTATCCCGGGAATGATATTCTCTTGTCGAATTTCATATCGGGGAAAGACATAGTGTTCACCATTGGCGACAAGGAATGTACAATAGGTGCATGAAGCATGTCTTCGTCATGGGCAGTATCGTTCTTCTTTTCCTTTTCGGACTGTTATCCAAATATGAAGACCGTGCATTTATACGGAACCTGGACTTTGCGGTAACAGTGAGACTCCAGGAACGTGTTGACCGGTCATCACATCTTCGCGCAGCGTCTGTCGTCGGAAACCTGATGGAGGGAGCAACGTTTTTTGCGAGCCCTGAATTTATCAGCATAGCAACCATATGTCTTACCGGATTTTTGATTTATGACCGGAAAAAAAAGCGATGGAATATGCGCGCTTTGGTTGTTCCGCTGACACTTACGGCACTGGTTCTGGTCGAGATATATAGCAAATCCGTCGTGCATCATCCGGCGCCGGTGTTCAGCATGATCAAAAATCCGACGACAATTTTTCCCGCCAATTACATCAATGAACAATTTTCCTATCCGTCCGGACATGCAGCAAGGGGATTGTTTATCGCAGTTATTGCCGGTATCTGGTTCATACGCGACAGGTTTGTCCGTACGGGCGCGTCCATGCTGACATTGGCTCTGTTAAGCGGGTACGTGATACTTGTTTCCGTAAGCAGGATTTATCTGGGGCATCATTGGTTTTCCGATGTGGCAGGAGGGTGGTTGTTGGGAGGTGCGTGCGGCATGGCGTGTGCGTTTTTCTTCTATAAAAAAAATGTATGAGAACCGCGGTGAAACGGGCGGCGCTGGGATTTCTTACTTTTTTGGAGATCTGTGTCATTATTTTTCTATGTGTACGGGTGGCCCGTCAGGTAGAAAAGCAAATCCACTCAATTAAATATGCAGCCAATCTTCCTGCCGCTGTGTATTATCCGCAGGTGAATAGTGAACGGTTCCCTCATTTTTTTGAGCCGGAAGCGGCACGTATCATAAACGACAACCCGGCTTGGCTGGGTCATACTGTTTCCTACTCGATTAACGCGGACAATCTGAATGAGCGGAACGACTATCCGATACCCAAGCCCGTCGACGGGCTCCGCATTATCACGTTGGGCGATTCATTTACCTACGGATTGTTTGTGAACACGTACGAAAATTATACGGAACGTCTGGAGGATTACCTTGCGGGCGTATGCTCCGACGGGAGGCAGTATGAGGTGATAAATCTGGGTGTGCCGGCATATGATGTCGGATACAGCGCTGAGCGGTTTCGGCTACGCGGACAGAAATATGACCCGGATCTGGTAGTGTGGTTTATTAACCCATTTACATTTGAAGTGGATGCCGACAGAAGGCAGGCACTGGAAGATGAATACCTGAGTAAAATTTCGGCGGCGGATTACTGGAAAAAATCGAACGGAAAGGTGGAGTATTATCCCGGCATGCTCGCATGGCAGCAGCTGGGAAAAGAAACTCGTGTGGAGCAAACTATCGAAAAGCAGGTGCAGTATTTCGGGGAGTTTCTGGCGTCATATCACAATGATCTGCTTATTGTGGCAAACCAGTGGGATCTTTGGCACCCTGCTGCTGCAGAGGCATTGCATAGGGAACTGGCGGACCGACCCAATGCGTGGATTTATAAAATGGATCCGCTTGTGCCGGGCGTCACACTATTACCTGACGGGCATCCGAATGCGGAGGGGCATAGGCGCATTTCTGAACGTATAGCAACATATATGCGTGAGAACAATATACTGACGTGTGTCCGGTGACGGCGGAGTACGGTAATTTGAACTATAGGGTATATTTCGGTATAATCCCGCAGTATGGTAGAACGAAAGCCGGGATATATCAAACGACATACGCCCAAAGGCCGGTATGAGGAATACCGGGCCAAACATGCACATCTTATAGCCCAAACCCAGGGCGAGGCGCGCTACCTTTTTGAAAAGAAACTGGACACTGATGCCAGACGGTATGCGAGAAATTCGGTTGCGCGGGACGTGCTGACTGCAGCAGTGCTTGCCACCGGCGCAGTATATATAGGAAGGGAAATCAAAAATCAAACGCTGGGTACTACGCTCGGATCCATTCCGCGTAAGATACACGAACTCTCGGAGAGAATTACGGCGGCAGGCCGTACGAAAGCCGGTTTAGCACTGGAATATGCCGGATCCCATCTGGCAGAGGGAGCCGCCGTACGGATAGAATCACACCTTCCGGTCATGATGGAAATCATTGAGCATGAGGCACCTGCTATCGGCCGGGCTGCTGCTTCAGGGGCACTGACGGAGGTGCATCAATCGCTTCCGCAGATTACTCATGCATTGGAAGAGCAACTTACGGCATCGGGAGACGTGATAGCGGCACGCATCATGGCTGCCATAGAATCAGGCATGCCGCATATGGCAAAAACGTTTGCAGCGTCAGTACGCAGTATTCCGGGCATGCTTCTGTTCGGGACGGGGAAGAAGTAAGGTATATTGTTTCCCCTTGACGCACGGATAAGAGCAAGCATATAATAAGGTTCAATGAGTGACTAAGAGCTGACCATTGGTGTATGGATAGCGATATCCCGACCGAATGGTCGGGTTTTTTTGTCTTCATTGACCGGATTCTCGCAAATTTACATTTGGAATAAGAACAGCGGCTTTATTTTCACTTTACGAAATCGGAGGTATTCTCCGGGTCGCATCGGACGGAAGTCAAACGGTGACTTTTTCGAAATAGCCCTTTAACAATCGAATGGTGATAGGATTTTTTTGATGTAAGCAGATTTTTGGTCAAACAAAAGTCCCTTACGTCAATTTTTTTGAGAGTTTGATCCTGGCTCAGGATGAACGCTGGCGGCGTGCCTTAAGCATGCAAGTCGAACGGGATTTTGGAGTCGCAAGATTTTAATTTTCAGTGGCGGACGGGTGAGTATAAGTAAGGAACGTACCCTAAACTATCGCATAGCTCGTCGAAAGACGGGGTAATTCGGTATGTGATCGCAAGATTAAAGAGCGTAACAACTCGGTTTTGGAGCGGCCTTATGTCTATCAGCTAGTTGGTGGGGTAAAAGCCTACCAAGGCGACGACGGATAGGGGGTGTGAGAGCACGACCCCCCACAATGGCACTGAGACACGGGCCATACATCTACGGATGGCAGCAACTGGGAATATTCGGCAATGG
>Ga0172375_10000265_pt1 | contig 82727 bp, 67 predicted proteins | sample LakKiv1m_FD_114537 | JGI IMG/M metagenome (GOLD analysis project Ga0172375, IMG submission 114537) | Freshwater microbial communities from Kabuno Bay, South-Kivu, Congo - kab_092012_11.1m | ecosystem: Environmental > Aquatic > Freshwater > Lake | place: Democratic Republic of the Congo... | reverse complement strand
CGTTGGTGTAAAGAGCGATGATGCTGATACCTAATGAACCGCTGTATACGAGACCCGTACGTACAGTGGTGTGAGAGGCGCCCCGGTGGGCTTTTCAGCTCACCGGCCGTCTACTCGATTAGCACCAGTTGTTCATTTCTCATCATTGTTTTAAAAATTCGTATTCATAAACTTTTGGAGCGATTTTGTCTGCAAGTAAATTTAGTTTTTGTCGCAAGCCGCTAATTAGTTCTGTGTATTTTTCGTCTGTGCTTTTTGCGTTCATACGTCCTTGGTCATTACGTCCTTGAAAAAATTCTCTTATGTCGTATAAACTTACGTTTGGACTAGTTGCATTAAATGAATTGTAGTATTGCCAAAGTACACGACCTGAATTAAAAACTTCTTTTGCTTCTTCTGAAAACTCTAATGGTTTATTGTCAAAATCTACATTACCAAACAAGTTTGAACTATTTTCTATTTTTAATTTTCCATTTATGAAATTTGTCATAAAGTTGCTTGCAAATTTTTCTTTTGCATTTACTTCATTTTCTGTAAATGGTATCCAATGATTTACGCCAAAACCAGATTGTACGTTTGTATTGAAAATTGTGTAAGTCAAACAATCGCTTTGAAATTCTTTATCTGTTTTCCAATCGTCTTTTGGAGATAAAAATTGGTCACGGTCATTCAGCCAAGTAGCTGAAATAACCTTACGCACAGCAAAAAATATTGAAACAACAATTAAATTTTCGGCTGTAATTCTTGTATGCCGTCCGCCTTTTTTCCAATTTATTTTTACTTCATTATCAACAAAAATCATCCGTTGATTTTGAAAATCATTACCAACAGAAGCTATATGACCAACATAGTTTGTTGAAATATTCTTTGAGTTAATTTCAAGCCAATCGCTTATATATTTTGAGTTATCATAAGTTGTAATTCCTTTGGTTCCGATAAAATTTCCTTTTGTATCGTAAATGTCAGCGATAGTTTTTTCAAAAATTTCATTTTTTGCTGTGTCCCAAATAAAAAAACCAATAGGGAAATCACCTTTAACGTTATCAAAAGTGTCCGCTGGAACTACAAAAAATTTTTCAAGCTTCGCTCGGAAGAAATTTCGGAAATCCGAATAGTTTGGTGCTTGCAGAATTTTCAACTTTGAAAATTCTGCAAGCACGCTGTTAGGGATTTCTTGATATATTCTTGTAAAAAATTGGGCAAACATTTCACTACTGGCTTTGCCCATTAGTGTTTGATATTTACTGTGTATTTTACTAACGTGAACGTCTTTTCTTCCAATTCCACGAACATTGTCGCCTTCTGCATAAGGTGGATTGATGTAAATAATCAACCTCTTACGTTTGTTTTCATCGTTTATGATGTCTTGCAAACTTTGCGGTAATTTAGTGAAATCGTCATTCAAAAAGTCAAATTGAAAAACGTGATTTTTCAAAAGGTTTGCTCCGTGTTCTATACGGTCGTGAATTACTTTTACATCTGCTTGGTCAAGTGTAGAAGCATAAATATTGTATTTATTGGTCAAACCTGCGAGAAGATTGCCTGTGCCAGCGGCACAGTCCCAAACATAATATTCTTCTTGCCAATTTTCTCCAAAATAGTCAGTCAAGTATTTTTGTGAAAGTTCAACCCAAATTCTTGGTGTAAAAAAAGCACCTTTCCGTTCTCTGATGTCTTGCGGAACAAGTAAATCTCTACGCTCAATGATGTATTCTTGAAATTCCTTGATTGGTGGACGTTTGTACCGTTTCCAAAATTGCTGATAGGTTTCTTTGTTTTTAATGTTGATAGTTGCGTCAAACATTTGCTTGATGTTTTCTTTCGCAATCTTGTAACCTTGATTTTGAAAAATTACAAACAAATTGTCTCGAATGGTTGAATCGTCATCTGTTTTCTGTGTGTCTTTATCGTCAACAAACAGGTCTGCCAAATAAAAGTCGCTATCTAAAATACTCGCTTTTTTTAGGTCGTCCCAATAAACGTCAATAATTGGTTTAACAATATCCAACCAACGTAAATAAATCGGGTAGAAATTATTTTTGTCAATTTTTATTTTGCTTGTTTCGGTTGCTTTGGCAACATTGTTAGCAATAAAATATTTAAGTTCTTTTTCGTCCTTTAGGTAGTCGTAAACGGATGAATTTTGTTTAAGTGTAGCTTCAATACGTTCTTTAATGAGTTTAAATTCTTTTGTTTCGTGGTTGCTTGGTGTAACATTCCAATTAAAGTCGTTTAAATAAAAAATGTCTTGGACACTTATGTAAGAAACAAACGCAAATTTTTTGAAGTCAAACGCACCTAAAAACACAGGTGGAAAAGTTTTGTCAAAAGTTCGTGCTTTTCCAATTGTCAAAATGAGTTGTACAAACATTGTCGACACGTCATAGTCACCCGTTTTTGCTTCTGCCCAAAGTAAAGGTGTTCGTCCGAAAATGCTATTCTGTTTCGGAAAAACTGTGAAGTCAATGTTTCCTAAAATTTCAGTTGTGTCAAATGATATAAACCAGTCTGCACCGACTTTATTTTTTAGTTCTTCTTCTCGTATGTTTTGATACTTCATTCTATCTCTTTAGTTTTCTGTCGTGTACGGTTTTTTTTACAATTGGTGCTAACTCGTTTATAACAATACAAACTTACCACTTTTCAGCTATTTACTATCCTCATCAGCATCTTTTTTATGGCTGTTGGTAAGCTTATCCGGTTGGCATTGAATCCGGCCAACGCCTTTATTTGTAAGATGCGTATAAACAGTGGTTGTTTTAAAGCTTGAATTGCCGGGTAAAGCCTGTATAAACCGCAAATCGGTGCTCACTTCAGGTAAAGTTTCGGCTGTCAGGCGGTAATAGATTGGGTTGTTCAACCCTGGCAGGCCATTACGTAATGCCAACGGCTGAATTAACCATGCGAGGCTGAACAAAGCCCCGCATGATTTGTTATTTATGCAATCGATTGAAACTGCCGGAAATCAAATCCGGGTAGACAAAATTATTATTCATGCCGCATTACCACACATTGGGCCAGATACCGCCCAAACGCCACATTCAGTTCAGGAAACCCGATGGCACACTTTACGCTGAGCAACTTGTTTCGACTGAAGGATTTTCGGATGCCTATTCGCTAACATACCACCTTTATCCGCCTACAAAGGTTAAAGCGATTGAGGAACCAGTGAATGTGAAGCCCGAAATTGCTGTTGAAATCAACATGCAACACCGCAGTTTTCAAGGATTCAACATTAAACCGGCGGATGATTATCTCGAAAGCCGGGTACCTGTCCTCTTTAATCAGGATCTGGCAATCTATCTTTCGGCTCCCCGCCGGTCGATGGAAACCTACTTCTTTAAAAATTCACAGGCATCAGAAATGATATTTGTGCATGAAGGCAAAGGAACTTTGAGTACCATGTACGGGCAAATCAGTTTCAGCTATGGCGATCATCTGATTATCCCGAGAGGTGTTATTTATCAATTACATTTTGAAACTTCAGAAAATAGGTTGTTTATTGTTGAATCATACAGCCCGTTCAGATTTCCTAAAAAATACATCAACAAACTGGGGCAACTTGAAGAGCATGCACCATTTTGCGAGCGCGACATCCGAAAGCCTGAAAAATTAATGACTCACGATGCAAAGGGTGATTTTAAAGTAGTTATCAAGAAAGAGCATCAATTATTCCCATACCATTTTGCATCGCATCCTTTTGATGTTATTGGCTGGGATGGCTACCATTATCCCTATGCACTTTCGATTCACGATTTTGAGCCAATAACCGGTAGGATACATCAGCCACCTCCCGTACATCAGACTTTTGAAGCACATAATTTTGTAATGTGTGCATTTGTTCCCCGACTCTACGATTACCATCCGCTTTCGATACCTGTTCCTTACAATCACAGTAACGTGGATTCTGACGAAGTACTTTATTATGTAGATGGTGATTTTATGAGCCGCAAGCATGTTGAGCGGGGTCAGATTACTTTGCATCCGATAGGCATACCGCACGGTCCGCATCCCGGAACCATCGAGCGCAGTTTAGGTGCCAGAGAAACCCATGAACTTGCAGTTATGGTTGATACATTCAGGCCGCTGTTGCTTACCCGCGAGGCTTTGCAAATTGAAGATCCGGATTATTACAAATCGTGGATTGAATAACAACTGAATAATCGTTCATTATAAATCCAATCAGAATATGATTACTGAAACTGATTTTTTGCCTATTAACGGAACCGATTACATTGAATTTTATGTAGGTAACGCCAAACAGGCTGCATTCTATTATCAAACAGCTTTTGGGTTTCAGCCACTGGCTTATGCAGGTCTTGAAACCGGATTAAAGGACCGCACTTCGTATGTGCTGGTTCAGGGAAAAATTCGCTTTATATTTACTTCGTCGCTCGTTGCTGATAGCGAAATTGCACGCCATGCAATGCAACATGGCGATGGTGTTAAAGTTGTTGCACTCTGGGTTGATGATGCAGCTAAATCGTGGCAAGAAACCACCCGGCGGGGTGCAAAATCCTATTTTAAACCGTTAGAATCCCATGATGCTTCAGGTAAAGTAATTACATCAGGAATCCACACTTACGGCGAAACGGTACACATTTTTGTTGAAAGAAAAGATTACTCCGGCCCTTTTCTTCCGGGTTATATTGCCTGGGAGCCTGAATACCGAACTAAAGAAACCGGACTCTTGTATGTTGATCACATGGTTGGTAATGTTGGTTGGAATGAAATGAATAAATGGGTTGACTTCTATGCCAATGCGATGGGATTTAAACAACTCGTTTCATTCGACGATAAAGATATTTCAACTGAATACACCGCTCTGATGTCGAAAGTAATGAGCAATGGAAACGGAAGAATTAAATTTCCGATAAACGAACCGGCTCAGGGTAAGAAACGGTCGCAGGTTGAGGAATATCTTGACTTTTATGGCACTAGCGGGGTGCAACATGTTGCAATGGCTACTGATAACATTCTCGAAACAGTAACCGATCTGCGCAACCGTGGCATCGAATTTCTGGTTGTGCCTGACAGTTATTATGATACAGTTCTGGATCGTGTTGGTAAGATTGACGAGGAAATTCTGGCATTAAAAAAACTGGGTATTCTTGTTGATCGCGACGACGAGGGTTATCTGTTGCAGATTTTTACTCGCCCCGTGGAGGACAGGCCAACTGTATTTTATGAAATTATACAGCGGAAAGGAGCTAAATCGTTCGGAAAAGGCAATTTTAAAGCACTTTTTGAAGCTATTGAACTTGAACAGGTAAGGCGCGGTACTCTTTAGAAGAAATCCTAATCTTCAAAGGCCAGACGCGTTATACTTTGTTTTTTTAACCCAACTTAAAATTATAATATGCTTGCTTCGTGGATTAAAATTCCTGAAAAAAGTGATTTCACACTTGAAAACCTCCCCTATGGTATAGGCGCATTTGAGGGAAACCGTTATGCAGCCGTTACCCGAATTGGTGATTCTGTGGTTGATTTAGGTAAACTTGAAGAACTCAGGGTTTTTGATGGGCTTGGAATTGACTTTAAAAATTCATTGCGCAAATCAACGCTCAATGAGTTTATCGAGCTTGGGAAAACAGCCCACCAGGTACTCAGGAGCAAGCTGCAGCGGCTTTTTTCAACGGATTGTACTGACCGGGAAACCATAGCAGCTATTCATGCTTCAGCGCTGCATCCGACTACTCATGTGAAAATGATAATGCCGGTAAAGGTGACCGATTATACAGATTTTTATTCAAGCATTGAACATGCAACAAATGTTGGTCGTATGTTCCGCGATCCGGCAAACGCACTTCTCCCGAACTGGAGGCATCTGCCGGTGGCATATCATGGCAGGGCCTCATCTATTGTGGTTTCAGGAACTCCGATTAAGCGTCCGAAGGGGCAACGAATGCCAAAAGATGCCACTGCTCCGGTTTTCGGCCCTTCGCAAATGATGGATTTTGAGCTGGAGATGGCCTTTGTTGTGAGCAAATCAACTACTCTTGGCCATAGCATACCAATTGCTGAAGCCGAAAATTATATTTTTGGTTTCCTGCTGTTTAATGATCTTTCGGCCAGGGATATTCAATCATGGGAATATGTTCCGCTCGGACCATTTCTGTCGAAAAACTTCGGATCGGTGGTTTCGCCCTGGATTGTTACACTTGATGCATTGGAACCATTCAGAACCGAAGGACCGGAGCAGGAACCCGAAGTATTGCCTTATCTCAAATCGGAAGGTAAACGCAATTTCGACATTCAACTGAGTGTTTCAATCAGCCCTGAGGGTGGATCAGAAACAGAAGTTTGCCATTCCAATTTTAAATATATGTACTGGAATATTGCCCAGCAACTGGCACATCACACGGTAAATGGGTGCAATATAACTTCAGGCGATCTATATGCTTCCGGCACAATAAGTGGCCCTGAACCCGGTTCGTATGGCTCTATGCTCGAATTGACCTGGAGAGGCGAACATCCACTAAAATTGACCGATGGAAATGTACGCAGTTTCCTCAAAGACAATGATGAAGTTATTATAAGAGGCTATTGCCAGAACGAGAACCATAGAATCGGATTCGGTGAATGCCGTACTACCATTCTTCCTAATGAATAAGCACCATGGCCTTTGTATCCTTTGATCCGGCAAAAACAGCGCATCCGCAGCTTCACCGTCTTATGCTGGCAGCCATTGCTCCGCGTCCAATTGCTTTTGCAAGCACTATCGATGCCCAGGGAAATCCAAATCTATCGCCATTCAGCTTTTTCAATGCTTTTGGTGTGAATCCGAGCACAATTATTTTCAGCCCGTCGCGGCGTGGGCGTGATAATACCACCAAAGATACTTTTGACAACATTAAGGCTGTTCCTGAGGTAGTTATAAATGCTGTAACCTATAGTATGGTTGAACAGGTAAGCCTGGCAAGTACTGAATTTCCAAAAGGAGTTAACGAATTTGAAAAGGCTGGTTTTACGATGTTGCCATCCGAGAAGGTGAAACCTTTCAGGGTTAAGGAATCTCCTGTACAATGGGAATGCAAAGTGCGCCAGGTGATTGAAACCGGAAATGGCGGTGGCGCAGCCAATCTTGTGATATGCGAAGTGCTGATGGTTCATGCTGATGAGTTTTGTTTGACACCCGATGGTCAGATTGACTCTGCGCGCCTCGACCTGGTTGGCAGATTAGGTGGCGATTATTACGTACGCGCATCGGGGTACAGCCTTTTTGAAGTTGAAAAACCGCTTCAGAAACCGGCTATTGGTATCGATAGCCTACCGTATCATCTGCGAAACAGTCCGGTGCTCACCGGTAATGAGCTGGGCAGGCTGGGCGCTTCAGAAAACATTCCCAACACGTCAGAAATTAAGCGGTTTGCTGAATCGCCCGAAGTGCGCGATATTGTAAACAACGAAGTGCTTACCGAAGAAGCCCGGATAGAAAAACTGCATTTACTGGTACGCAAGCTTCTCAATGAGAACCGTAAGAATGATGCTTTGATTACCGGATTTGTAATCCCCTGATATAAGAAATAAAAAAGCCCGGAAAATCACTACCGGGCTCTTTATCACACAATACAAACAAAAAATCACAGTCTTTGAAATTCGATGGTTGGATAACCTTTTTGTCCAAGGTTATTATAAAATCCGATAAATCTTAATTTAAAGTAATACCCTTCACGATTGCGAATGATGTAAACCATATTTGCACGGGGCTCATACGATACATTGCCTGAATTTACATCACCGATAAGTTTTTTCCAGTCGTAGCCAATTACATCCTTTTGAACTTTTAGTTGCTGCTCTTCGGCAAATGCACGGTCAATGTTCCCAAAACCGGTCACTGAATCCATTACAGCTTCAACAAGTGTGTCATTTATCAGCACACCTGTTACCAGATAAGGATAAGGTTCGCCATCATCGGTATACAATAGCGTAGTATATTGGGTAAAAACAATATCCCATGCATTATCAGGCGGAAATGGCTGACTTGCCGGCACACCATTATCAAACGAAATGGCCGAAATTTTATAATTCACATCTCTTTCGAAGGTGTAGGTTCGCTCATTGCTGCCATCAGGTTTTGCAATGCGAATGCTTACCGCACCATTAACAGGATCGATTTGTGGCTGAATTTTAAGATATCCGGCCGGAAGCCCTTCATCGTTGATTCCACGATCAACCAGAAATACCTGATTTAAGCTTGCTGGTTTCCCATTTGAGGATGTCCACCATTTTCCGATTGCATTTCCATCAGGGTTGCCTGTCGATTCATCAAAATGCCAAATCACAGTGTCGGTTGTATAAACCAAATCAAAATTGGTTGATCTGGTTGGTGAAATCTGCATGAATCGCGATGAATTAAGAAACAGCGTATAATCATCAGGCTTGCAGGAAACTGCCAGATCCCATTCTGATTTTAAGCTGGTAAATACTACACTGTCGGCCGACAAGTCAAAGTAACTGATAATACTATAATCAGGCAGCATCTCAATTTGCCTTGTTATTACATCACCCGGTGTAGGTGGCACCACCCGCTCATCTTCCTTAAAACAGGAGGTATTGAAAAGCACGATTCCCAAAAGGCAGCTATTTAGCAGCCGGTTTCTTATCATCATAAGTGATATTGAAATTCAGTTTTACAAATACGGTTCTGCCCCATGAAACCGGAACATCACTTCCGCCTGAATGCACACTACCCGAACCATTGCCAGTGGAGGTTATACTAGTGACATTGAAAAGATTTTTACCACCGGCAGATACCAGCAATTTTCCCTTAAGCAAGGATTTAATAATACTGAGGTCGAGGTTGTGATAATCTTCAATGATTCCCTGAGTAACATTCTGAGATTCATCAACATTAAACTGCGGCAGCTTACCGGTGTATTTGTAAAATACTGACAATGAGATGTTGTTTTTAAGAAACTTATAGGTAACCTCTGTTGTAAACTCAGGCGACCACAAAAAGCTGGTATCTGCGGAGGCGTTTGCAAAGTTGCGGTGTGTGCCGGTGTAACCAAGTCCTAGCTTCATATCAAAAGCCGGATAAAGTGTAGTGCGGAAACCAGCCGAAAAGCCTTTGGTGGTATAACTGTCAATATTGATATAAGAGTACTTAAGCGTCGAAACCCCCACTCTAGCCAATGTAATATTGTTTCGGATATCGTTGTAAAAAACATTAAGTTCAGCTTCAGTTGCATAATCAGTTCCTTCGATGCGGTGTACAAATTGCAGTTGCACATGTTTGGACTCCTCGGGCATAAGATCAGGATTGCCGATTATATCGTGATTGGAATCATAAAAATACATATACAATTCCTTGATGGAAGGAGATCTGAAACCACTGCTGAACGAAGCCCTGAGTGTAGCACCCTTATAAGGAGTGAAACGGGTATGCAATGCATAAATAAGCGGCGATTTGTATTGCGAATTATAGGCCAGACGCATACCAGGCTGAATAGAAATAAATTCTAAAGGCTGATATTGCATGCTTAAGAATGCAGCAACATCGCTTATCTGACGGTGCGATCCGCCAATTCTGTCGCCACCCGCCCATTCATGATTTATATCGTAGCCGGTTTGAAAGCCCAGTTTACCCGAAGTTCCTCTGTAAGTATACATGCCGCGCGACATAACAGCCCCAACAAAAGAAGTATCACTCTCAACCGCCTTCATCTCAGGAATCGAAAGATCGTTAAAATACTTTGTTCGGGCCCTGTTGTAAAACGAATAGGAAGCATTGGCTGTAAAGTGGTTACATCCTTTGGTTTCCATGTTGGCACTGGCAGTATATCTGTCGGTGTGATACTTGTAATCAAAAGCCTGATAAAAATAGGGCTGGGCCAGCGCACCTTTGCCAATCATCAGTTCATCGAAGAAATTGAAATGGGAACTCAGATTCATTTTCTTCAGATTCAGCGTGTAACCGGCATCAAGATTTAGCTGTCGGCGCGGTTTCCATTCAAGTTCACGACCGGTGTATTTGCCCTGAAATCCTGAAAAGAAATTACGACCCGCATGCAGTGTTAGTCCCTGTTTTCCACGGTTCAGGTTAATACCTCCATCAAAATTATAAACACCAACCGACTCAATATAGGATTCGCCATTGGCCGAAAACCTGTGTCCATCATTGGCTTTGGTGATAATGTTAACAACTCCGGCCAAAGCGTTACTGCCATAAATAACCGACATGGGACCTTCAATGATTTCAACCTGTTGCACATTCTGCACAGTTAATTGTGCCAGATCGATAATCCCATTCATACGGCCGATAACCGGAACACCATCAACCAGAATTTTAACATTTTCGCCGGATAAGCCCTGAATACTCATCCCGGCACCCAGGGCTGCATCCTGCGAAATACGCACATTCAATTGGTTACGCAATAATCCTGAAAGATCATTGGCAGCCTTTTTCTGAATTTGCATCGAATTGATGACATTAATCCGGTATAATGACCGGTCGGCACTCACCGGAGTATACTGCGCAGTAACCACAGTTTCGTCGAATGTAGTAACTGATGGTTTTAACCGCACAACCGGGCTTTCACCGGGCTCAATCATACCGCTGAATGTTTCGTAACCGATATAGGTAATTTTAATTTCAGTTTCAGTAGCTGGTTTAAGACCGGTTTCACCATTCACATCACTAACATAATAATGCGACTGATTGGAGCCAGCCGGAGTTGCTTTTACGTGGGCAAACGGAACAGGATCGCCCGTTTTATCGTCGAGTATGCGTAGGCCGCCCGACTGGCCAAAGCCGGCAGAAGCAGTCAAAACAGTGATAATTAAAAAGAAATTCCGGCTGATAATTTTCATTTTGAAACCATTACTTTTTGAACAGCAACATTTTCATTCGAAACAACAGACATAATATATGCCCCATTAGGTAAACTGCTTAAATCGACCTGAGTATTGCCACTTTTACCAGCATGGGTTTGAATCAGCATTCTACCATTCGTATCGTAAAGGCTGATTGTTGATTCTGTATAAGTTGCAGGTAAACTCACATTCACAATGCCTGATGCAGGATTCGGATAAACCGATAAAGATGCGGTTTCAGCGGCAGGAATACCGAGAGTTGATAAAACGGTTGTATTGAAGGTGGCTATTCCGGTTGAAGATCCAGTAAATCCGTCGAACATCAGCTTGTAAACACCGCCATCGTGTGCTTTAATAAAATACATCAATGAGTCTTCAATCACATACTGGAAAGTACCCATATCAAAATACTTCCAGTCAGACCCAATAACATCAGCACCGGTTTCAAAATCGAGTCCCGACCAATTGGTAAAGGAAGCACCTGTATGAGCAACGCGGGCAACACTAATTTCAGGATTACGCAATACGCCTACTACAGGGTATGGTGTATTTTGCACCAAAGCATAATATTTGGTAAAGAGAATATCCCACGAAGCAACGGCAGGTTCACGGTCAACAATGCCTGAAGCAAACGAAAAAGCCATAAAGGCCCTGTCGGCGTAAGGGTTCACATCAAGCGTCAACAATTGATCATCTGAGCCATCAAGGTTGGCAAATCTGATTTCGTACTTATTTTGCGACGAGAGCTTGCGCACAATATTGAGTTTGCGATAAATACCATCAGGCGTTTTGATTAAAAACAACGAGTCACCGATAACATCATGCGAGGTTGAGCTGTAAATGCCCCATCCATAGTCCGGATGGCCCTTCTGATTGCGGTTAAATGCACCATTTTCCCAATCCGATGCATCGTTGTACATTTTTTTCCAGGTCGAAATCCCGGTAGTATCAAAGCTATCCCATCCATCGGCAGCGGCTTTGGGATAGGTATAAAGTTCGACGCCATTGCCATCATTGGTAATTATACCGGCACTGAAAGCTTGGGTATAAAAAGCTATGTCCCACAAGTTGCGCGGTGAAGTTTTAACAACCCCGTTTGTGAGTGAATAAAAAACTTCATTGGCATAGCCATTCCCCATTTCAATAGATCCGGGGGTTTGTGCCTTAGCTGAATTAAATGCATTTGCAATAATTACGGCACACGTCATCAAGGTAATAGTAAGTTTTGTTTTCATGATGAAAAATATAAATGATGAATTGATTTCTGCAACATTGGTTCCCGACTAAAGCATACAATAGAAAATGCTGCCTGGTGCAGGTTGTAAGACAAATTGCTGATTAAGCCCACTCAGGGCCGAAGACATCTAGCAAACAGATACAGGAGGGGCGCGTAAACCGCGTTGTTCGGGACTTGCTAGCTCTAAAAATACAGGTTCAGGTGACGAAACTACCTGCATTACACCACTAAAGACAGGAGCAAGAAACTCGTTTTCGTGTACTTCAGCTGTGACTGATAACGTGGAAATAGTAACCGGCAAATGATTGCTGGCATGCACAGTTTCTTCGCGTTTGCAAAGAACGCCCTGCTGCATCAGATTACGGCCAAAAAGATGATGCTGGTGGAAATTGATGATTGATCCAAGATAAATCCAGAACACAAAGAAAGCAGTTGACAATGCAACTACCCTTAAAACGCTTTGTGTGAATCTAAATCTTTTCATCGTATTCGTAGCAGAATTAAAATCCCTCTGCTTATAGGGCAGCAAAGATAATACTAATCTGTTATCAGGTATGAAAAAATCAAGCCATGGTGCAATATATCAACATTTTAGTGAACATTGGTTCATAAACATTTTCCAAAACAATGTTTCAGGATATAATTTTTGAATCAGAATGGTATAAATTTATTTCTACACCACTGTTTATCAGCCCCATAATCAATAACAGTTAAAATACCATTTTACTATTTTGAACAGATATAAATTACAGAAAATGAATCGGATCAGCATATGGAAGTATTCCCCAAGCTGAGGAAGATATCAATCAGCAAAGCCGGATTCCATCTTCAATCACCACTTTCAATTCAGCTTGCGTGGTTGCAAGGTGTGTTAAGTTTTTCTCAACGGCTGCACGTTCAGGCGATACTATTTTTTTGTTAACCATATATTCCAGAAGTTCAAGCAGCAATAACCATTCCTTCGGATAATTGCTGATAACTTTTTTTGAGAAAAATGATATCTCTTCATCGCTTACTTTACCCTTACGTATGTTTCGCATTTGCTGATACATAGTATGGCGCAATTTTTCATCAGCTGAATGTTGAATCTTATGTGTACGTTCAGCCGGTGCTTCAAAAGTAAATCCAAATGCAAGCGGATCTGCAGGGCCCTGATATCCGGAAATTATACTTTCACCTATCGCCATATCATACCTTCCCATATCAGGTGTAAACAAAATCTTATCCTTAAATACTACTTCGCACTCTGTTAAATGCAGGATAATATTTTTGCCATTACGACGGGTTATCCCGTTAAATACTCCTTTTACCTTCACGCCACTTTCAAAGATCAGCTCCTGAAACACGCCGTACGAAAATCCAGCAGATTCGAGTTCAAACTCATTCATCAAAGCCAGGGAATAACCGCCTGCCATCAGAGGTCCGACAGGAGACGCATACCCTGTTACATGATATTGCTTCCCTTGTCTATCTAGTTCCTTATTGTCAAAAGCAAGAGCGGTTGCACCTTTGGTTCTTATATATACAGGCTGTCCGCCCTCGATAATACAATCTTCGAAAATGCCACTTAGCTGAATTCCTGTATCAAACACCAGTGTAGCTACATTGGCCGATTGCTGGGCTTTTAAAACGGCATCAACCCCACCTTTGCGCAATGCCATACCATCGGCAAACTGGTTAAGAACAGCATTCAGATAGTCAAAATCAGGAGTTACAAACAGTTGTGGTTGCTGCGTAGTAATATCAAAATTGGTGTTAACCGCGTCGAGGCTATAGGGCAGTTTTTTAACCGTTGGTTTCATACAGTTCATACTTTCGCCTATGGACGACAAAAGCCCTGCTCCATAGATCTTAAAATCATCAAGGCTACCAATAAGCCCGTATTCTACTGTCCACCAGTGTAGATTGCGGATAAGTGCCATTTCGCTGGGCGGACCAAGATGGGTTTCGAGCGAAGCAAGCAATGATTCAGCATTTGCGATTTCTGATTTGCTGCTATATGGATCAGCTTTAAGAATTGATAAGTGGCGAATTGCTTCATACAGTTCGTAATCGCGCGCTGATGAAAAAGCCCTACAACCGATTTCGCCAAAGAACCGCAGATGATAGGCATAATCGGGGTCGGCAATTATCGGGGCATGACCGGCTGCTTCGTGAATGATATCAGGTGCAGGGGTGTATTCAATCTGGTCGAGCGGCCTGATATCGGCAGCAATTACCAATACATTGTATGCCTGAAATTCCATGAATGCCGATGGCGGGATAAATCCGTCGACCGCTACTGCAGCCCAGCCTATATCGCTCAATATGCGATTCATGCCGTACATATGCGGGATTGATTCAACAGAAATACCTGTTCGTTTGAGGCCATCGGTATACGACCCATGCGCAACCTTACTCAGGTAATCGGTATTCCGCCGCATTACATACCGCCAGATTGCATGGTCGAGCGCCGTGTAATCATTGTAAGGCTGCTCAATCACCATACTCATTAAATGGGCCGGGAGCTTATCAAGTACATCATTCGATTCCATATTTTCTCATTTAGATTCACCTGAAACAGGTATGCCATCGATATCCGGAGATTACAAAAATATAAAACTAACCAATCGTAATAAGCCTGGCCAAAACAGCCGTGGTAAAGACAACCGGAATATTTCAGATATTTGAGCCGACGCAATCGTGCAATTATTTCGAACGCTAAATTAATAAACACCGGAATGCCTCTCAAAGTTTACGCCGCCATACCCATGATGGATGAATATAGCGATGCTGCAAGATTAATAGATGATCTGAATGCTCAAAAAGGCGTTGAATGGTGTGCAGTAATTTGTGTAAACCAACCGGATGCGTGGTGGAATCAGCCATCAAAATCAGACATCTGCATAAGCAATAAAGCTACCATTGAATTACTTAACAGAATACATCAGACCAATATCACCATTATTGATAAGTGTAGCCGGGGTAATGGATGGGATGATAAAAACTATGGCGTTGGCTGGGCCCGAAGGCTAGCAATGGATGCAGTATCAGCTGCAGGCAGCAACAGTGACATTCTTGTTTCGATGGATGCCGACACCCGATATCCTCCCGATTTTTTTAAGTCGCTTACAGATGCATTTGAACGACATAGTCAGGCCGAAGCATTGGCTGCACCCTATTATCATCCAATTACAGGTGACGAGGAAACTGACAGATGCATGCTGCGCTACGAAATTTATATGCGGCATTATGCCTTAAATATGCTCACCATAAACAATCCGTATGCGTATACAGCTATCGGATCGGGCATGGCATGCCGGATAGGAGCATACCGGAAACTGGGAGGCATTAGCCCAAAACTGAGTGGTGAGGATTTCTACTTTATGATGAAACTCCGGAAATTTAGCAAGGTTATCGTCGATAGTGATATAATTATTGAACCTGCTTCCCGATTCTCCGACAGGGTTTTTTTTGGTACCGGCCCGGCAATGATAAAAGGTCGGGCAGGAAACTGGGACTCTTACCCTTTGTATCATCCTGAAGCATTCGGTAAAATTGCAGAAACATATGAAGGCTTTGAAAAAATTTATCATGCCAATGCTCCTGATGCATTACCCATGGAAAATTATCTGAAAAAGCTTTTTAAAACCGATGACTTATGGACTCCTTTAAGGCAAAATTCAACCACACCAAAGCAATTTGCCAAAGCTTGCATGCAAAAAGCCAATGCGCTCAGAATTCTCCAATATCTGAAAGAAACCAACCATGAATTTTCAGATAGCAATGAGGAAAGACTTATAAAATTCATTGAACCTCTTGGCACAGGAAACAAGGATATGATTAACGCATTCACCAGCTTCGAAAATGCTTCGGTTGAACAACTTAACAGAATCAGAAACTTTATGGCCGAAACAGAATGGAATTTACTGAAAACAAAACAATTGATATGAAAAGCGATGGCAATATAGTTATTCTTGGCCCCACAGCAACCGGCAAAACACGTATAGCAGCGCTGGTTGCCCATCAATTGAACACCGGCGTAATTTCGGCTGATTCGAGGCAGGTATATAAAGGCATGGATTTAGGAACCGGAAAAGACCTGATCGATTACAAGGTTGAGGGTTCGTTTGTCGAGGTATTTTTAACCGATATTGCCGAAGCTGGCGAACAGTATTCAGTATATCAGTATATGCAAGAATTCAGGCAGGTTGCAACCAAGATTCAGTCACAAGGCAAAGCAGTGGTGATTTGTGGAGGCAGCGGCCTTTACCTCGAAGCTGCCCTCGGACTCCTCACACTTGCAGAAGCCCCTGCCGATGAAGCTTTCAGGCTGGTGGCCGGGAAAATGGAAAATGAAGAGCTTGTTCAGTTACTTAAATCTATTACACCTTTACACAATACTACCGATCTCACCGACCGCAATCGCCTGATAAGAGCCATTGAAGTAGCCAGAGCTAAACAAACCGACAACATTGCCGGTATGAGCAACTGGCCTGTTACACCTCAAAATACACTGATTGCCGGAGTTCAGTTTCCCCGCCAGCTTACCAGATCACGCATAACCGAACGGTTGCGCAATCGCCTTGAGGATGGAATGTTAAACGAAGTTGAACAATTGTTAAACAAAGGCCTGCATCCTGATCAACTTATTTATTATGGATTAGAATACAAGTATTTAACCCAATATCTTACCGGCAAAATCGTTTATTCAGAAATGGTCAGCTTACTCAATACAGCCATACATCAGTTTGCCAAGAGGCAAATGACCTGGTTCAGAAAAATGGAAAAGAAAGGTATCAGCATCCATTGGCTTAATGGCGAAGATGGCAGCGAATACAACGCAGGCAGAATTTCAGAACTATATCAAAAGCGATTTAATAATGTTGTTTAAACTTTTTGCAGATACTTTTGTTTATGATAAAACTAAATCTGTTAAACAAAACTTCAATCTGCGCAATGAAATATACCCACCGCATATACCTGGTCATTCTTTTAATAATTGCATCCCAATATCTGATGGCCCAATCGGGTACCATTAAGGGCAGGGTATTCAAAGAGAAGAACAACGAACCATTGCCTTTTACCAATATTGTTATATTCGGTACGAATATTGGTTCTACATCTGATCTGGACGGTAATTTTATATTTACCGGAATAACTCCCGGTTTTATCAAGTTATCAGCCACCTCGGTAGGATTTGAGCCTCATATTTCTGAAGAGTTTCAGGTTACCAACTCCAAGACGGTGTTTGTTGATATTCCCATGCGCGAAACCAGTATTCAGCTTGATCAGGTTGTAGTTAAAGCTTCTCCTTTTCGCAAGACTGAAGAGAGCCCTGTATCCATGCGCACACTTGGCATTGGCGATATTGAAAAAAATCCAGGATCAAACCGTGATATCAGTAAGGTAATTCAGGCGCTTCCCGGTGTAGCTTCAACAGTGTCGTACCGCAACGATATTATTGTGCGGGGAGGCGGCCCCAGCGAAAACCGGTTTTACCTGGATGGCATGGAAATTCCCAATTTAAACCACTTTGCAACCCAGGGAGCATCAGGAGGCCCTGTAGGGATAATCAATGTTGATTTTATTCGTGAAGTAGATTTTTATTCAGGTGCCTTTGCCGCTAACCGTGGCAACGCACTGAGTTCAATACTTGAAATGCGTCAGATCGATGGCAATAAAGACCGCGTTGTTGTTAAAGGCTCGGTGGGTGCTTCTGATCTTTCACTGGCCCTCAACGGACCTCTCAACGATAAAACCACCTTTCTTTTCTCGGCAAGACGTTCCTATCTGCAGTTTTTATTTGGCATTATAGGTTTGCCTTTCTTACCAACTTACAACGATTTTCAACTAAAAGTAAAAACCAGGTTTGACCTTAAAAATGAGTTAACAATACTTGGAATTGGGGCTTTGGATAAGTCAACCTTAAATACTGGTATTAAAAATCCAACCGAAGACCAGCAATATATTCTGAATTACCTTCCGGTGAACGATCAATGGAATTACGCGGTAGGAGCTGTTTACAAACACTTCAGAAACAACTCATTTGATACCTGGGTCTTTAGCCGTAACATGCTCAGCAATGTGAGCTATAAGTATGAAAACAACAATGAAAATTTACCCAAAACCCTGGATTATGTTTCTCAGGAAATGGAGAACAAATTCAGATATGAAAATTCGGGACGTGTGGGTGAATACAAACTTATTGCCGGTGCTGGTGGTGAATATGCGCGATACACAACCAACACGTTTCAGCAGGTATTTATCCCACTGGCCGAGGATACACTGCGTGAAATAAACTACACCTCAGAAATTGACCTTTTTAAATACCACATTTTTGCTCAGTTTAGCCGCAATTTCAATAATGACAGGCTGATACTCTCGGCAGGCCTGCGCACTGACGGAAACACCTATTCAAAAAACATGTCAAATTTGCTGAATCAGCTTTCACCCCGGCTTAGTGCAGCATACGCCATTACTCCCAAATTTTTTCTGAACTTTAATACCGGAAGGTATTTTCAACAACCCAGCTACACAACCCTGGGTTACCGCAATAATGCCGGAACGCTGTTGAACAAGCAGAATAATCTGAAGTACATTGCTGCCAACCATTTGGTTGGTGGCATCGAATACCGCAGGCGCGACGATGCCAAATTTACGCTTGAAGGATTTTACAAACGGTACAGCAATTATCCGTTTTCGGTTACCGACTCAGTTTCACTGGCCAATAAAGGAGGCGATTTTAGCGTAACAGGCAACGAAGAAGTGACATCAACCGGCAAAGGCCGCGCCTATGGTTTTGAAGTTTATTTGCGTGATCAGGTGATGAAGCATTACAACGTGATACTTTCGTACACCTATGTCAGGAGCGAATTTAAAAATTCTGAAAATGTCTTTATTCCTTCATCATGGGATAACCGCCACCTGTTGAATCTTACGGTTTCCCGCGAGTTCAAAAAAAACTGGAATTTTGGTGCACGCTGGCGCTTTGTTGGAGGCTCACCCTATACTCCATGGGATCTTAAACGATCGGCACTTATAGCTGCATGGGATGTTCGCAGGCAGGGCTACCTCGATTACAGCAGATTTAACACGCTCAGAACCGGGAACTTTCATCAACTGGATGTCAGAGTCGACAAACAGTATTTCTTTAATAAATGGTCGCTGAATATTTATACTGATATTCAGAATCTATATAATTTTAAGCAGAAGGGCGCTCCCAATCTCACCACAGTTACTGATGAAGCCGGCAACAGCATCATTAATCCTCAGGACCCCTCGTCCTATCTGCTCAAGCAGCTTGACAATACCGCCGGAACAGTACTGCCTACCATTGGAATCATTGTTGAATTTTAACTACTTTTAACATGAAAAGGAAAAATTCACAGATTATTGCCGTTGTATGCCTGCTTCCATTTCTTTTGCTGATCGCTTCACCAAAAGCGAATGCCCAGAAGAAAAAGTCAGCTAAACAAGCTACCGAAAATCAGTTACTAGTTACCAATCCGACAGGTAAGGGATCCAAGTTATTGCTTTCCTTTATACCCGGCCCGGCGCACAACCATCCGCTTATGGTTGTTTGGGCCGAAGATACTGAAGGCAATTACCTGCAAACACTTTATGTTGCCAAATCAATTGCATCAGGTGTTTTTGCCTACGGCAAACAAACTCAGGGCAAATGGGAAGCCGGTGAAATAAACCGTCCTGCTGCGCTGCCCTATTGGTCGCACAAACGCAATATAGTAAACGATTTGGGCGGATACATGCCGCGGCGAAGCACAAAAATTGCCGATGCCTATTCGGGTGCGACGCCGCAAGCCGCATTTACCCTCGAAACCCGTACAGATGAAATATCAGACCAGCCATTCACAGTGCTACTCGAAATCAACCAGCCATGGGATTGGAACAATTACTGGACGAACAGTCTTTATCCCGATGATAAGGAATACAAGAGTTCAGCTCAACCTGCGTTGGTTTATGCAGCTACCATCGATCCAAAATCCAAAGGTAAAACTACGGTAATGCAACTTATAGGGCGAAGCAGTGCTTCGGGCAGCGACGGCAATTTATACAAAGACCTTGAAACTATGTCGACTGCGCTGCAAATTGCTTCCGAAATTACCGTTACTGTTGAATAATTAAATCACTCATGTGCTTTGTCGCCCAAGAGCGGGACAAACCGGAACCATCCATGATTTTCGATTGTAAGTGAGCCTTCAGCACTCTTTTTAACCAAAGTCATCTGTTGAGCATCACCATTATCAACCGGAATCACAAGCCTGCCTCCTGGTTTAAGTTGCACTGTTAGGGCTTCGGGAATAAACGGGGCACCGGCAGTAACCAATATACGGTCAAAAGGCGCAAATGCCGTTAAGCCGTTATATCCATCACCAAAAAACAATTTTACCGGATAACCAATTAAAGGGAGGTATTGCTTGGCGCGGGCATATAAGGTTCGCTGCCGTTCAATAGAAAACACCTTGGCACCCATCTGATATAGTATGCTGGCTTGATAGCCTGACCCTGTTCCTACTTCAAGAACTTTATCACCTTTGTTTACCTGCAGTAACTCGGTTTGAAAAGCAACCGTGTAAGGCTGCGAAATGGTTTGACCGGCGCCGATAGGGAATGCCTTATCTTCATAGGCAAATTCGAGAAAACCTGAGTCGAAAAAAAAATGCCTCGGCACTGCTTCAATGGCTTTAAGCACCTGCTCATCGCGAATCCCTTTCTGTCGGACACCATCTACAAGTTTCTTTCTCAAGCCTTTATGGCGGAACGAATCCACCGGTTTCTTTTCAGTCATGCCTTGTATTACCAGTTTCGGAATTTGTGGCTAAATTACTAATTTCGCAAAGTTTTAATACCAACCACAATCAAATAACTGTATATGCTGAGAATTGGCGTTTTAGGTGCTGGCCACCTTGGTAAAATTCATATTAAATGTATTAAACAAATCGGCGAGTACGAGCTTGTTGGCTTTTACGATGCCGACCAAGAGAATGCAAGCCGGGTTGAAAAAGAGTTTCAGGTGCTTAGTTTCAGCGGAATTGATGAACTTATTGATGCAGTTGATGTGGTTGACATCGTTACCCCTACCCTTTCTCACTTTGATTGTGCTACCAGGTCGCTGCGTAAATTCAGGCATGTTTTTATCGAGAAACCGGTAGTAACCACGCCTTCGGAGGCGCTTCAGCTGATAAAGCTTGCCGGTGAAGCTGGTGTTAAAGTGCAGGTAGGCCATGTTGAAAGATTCAACCCTGCATTTATTGCAGCGGCTCCATTTATTGAGAATCCGATGTTTATAGAAACCCACAGGCTGGCACAATTTAACCCTCGCGGTACCGATGTGCCGGTTATTCTCGATTTAATGATTCACGACCTCGATATCGTTTTGAGTGCGGTAAAATCTGATATCCGCAAGATTAGCGCGAGCGGGGTTGCCGTAGTGAGCGACACACCTGATATAGCCAATGCCCGCATCGAATTTGCCAACGGATGTGTTGCCAATCTTACAGCAAGCCGCATTTCAATGAAAAATATGCGCAAATCCAGATTTTTCCAGAAAGATGCTTACATCTCGGTTGATTTCCTTGATAAAACCAGCGAAATAATCCGTATGCGCAATATAGATCCCGCCGAAGTTCTTGATCCGCTGGCTATGGTGCTTGAGTTGGGCGAAGGCAAACAACCCAAACAAATTCTGTTTGATAAACCTGAAATCAAACCTTTGAACGCCATTCAAACAGAACTCGAAAGTTTTGCTGAAGCCATCCAGCACAACACAATTCCACCTGTAACCATCAATGATGGATATGCCGCTTTGGATCTGGCTCACAAGATTATGGAAAAGATGAATCTTGCTGCAAATATTGCCTGAAGAAAAAATAATCTGTCATTTAGGTAAAATTTAATATTTCCGGCAATAAAAGCACCGGCAAAGCGTTGATTTTACATGCTAAAAAGGCGCCAGAAAAGTATTTAGTGTATGAGGATTTTTACTTCCGGTTTTTCGTTTCTTATCCTTGTAGTTTTAGTTGCCACATTACTAAGTGGTTGCGACACTAAAAATGACTCCGACCTGATTCCGGCATACATTCATATCGACCGTATTGGCCTTAATGCAACGTATGATCAGGGTACTGCTTCACACAAGATTACCGATGCATGGGTTTATATCGACGAAACGCTGATTGGTGCATTTGAACTGCCGGCGACCGTTCCTGTTCTTTATACGGGCGAACACACCATTACCATACGGCCGGGAATCAAGCTCAATGGAATTGCGAATACACGTAGTATTTATCCGTTTTACACTGATATTAAAAAGAAAATGTTCCTTGTTGCTGACAGTATTTCAGCATTCAATGATACCATTACCAGTTATAAATCGAATGTAACATTCCCCTGGCTCGAAAATTTTGATTTTTCGGGTACTACATTGGATACAACGCGAAAAAGCACGGTAGCTTTAACCAAAATCAACGATCCTGCCTTGGTTTTTCATACAACAGGTGAAGCTAACAATTATTCAGGATTTGTAAGCCTTAAAGCAGATACTTCAGTTTTTGAAGCAGCTACCACACAACGCTTTGAGTTTCCAGGAAACGGCGCATCGGTATTTCTTGAAATGAACTACAAAATTAACCAAAGCCTGGTCGTCGGAGTTTATTATACAGCTTCGGGCGTTAGGGTTCAGCGGCCATTACTTATCCTCAACAAGACAGATGACTGGAAAAAAGTATATGTAAATCTTACGGTTCCGAAATACGATACACCTTCGGCAACTGAGTTTCAGATATTCTTCGGAGCTCAGAAAGAGGAAAGCGTAAGTGAAGGACAAATATTCCTTGATAATCTTAAACTTGTTCATTTCTAAAAATTTACGATGAATAAAACGCTACAGGTAGCCAGGTACGTTATTGCAGACTTAATTTCAGCCATTCTGGCCTGGGGTGCTTTTTTTGTTTACCGTAAATATTCAGCCGATCCGCGTGTATTCGAATATCCTGAAGTAATTTTCAGGGACACCAACCTGCTTTACGGATTAATTTTTATCCCCGTGTTTTGGTTGGGTTTATATATAATGATGGGTACTTACCGGCGTATTTACCGCAAATCGCGACTCAAAGAGCTTGGTCAAACCCTATTAATAACTGTTATCGGGGTTATCATACTATTTTTTGCGCTCATTCTCGACGATACCATTGTTACCTACCGGAATTACTACCAATCGGTACTGGTGCTGTTTACATTGCAGTTTGTACCAACCTACCTGTTCCGACTTACCCTAACTTCCATCACAGCTTTCCGGATTCATCACAAAATTATTGGCTTTAATACGATTATCGTTGGAAGCAACGGAAATGCTATTTCAATATACAATGAGGTTGAAAATCAGGAAAAATCAAGTGGAAACCACTTTGTTGGGTTTGTTAATGCAGCACCCTACAAAGATTATAAACTTGAAAAATTTCTGAGTCACCTGGGGCAGATACAGGATTTACGAACCGTGATAAAAGAGCATAACGTGGAGGAAGTAATTATCGCAATCGAGCGCTCAGAGGTAAAAACCATTGAGCAGATTATCACCGAAGTAGAAGACACCAATGTTGTAATCAAGGTGATACCTGATATGCAGGATTATCTGTTGGGAACCATCAAATCAACCAGCATTTTTCACGCACCGCTTCTCCAGATTTCACCCGATCTTATGCCTGCCTGGCAACAATCAATCAAGCGTATTATCGATATTGTAGCATCTATTATTGCCATGATTATTCTGATACCTGCATATTTATTTGTGGCCATGGGTATCAAATTCACATCCAGGGGGCCGGTGCTCTATAAGCAACAGCGGGTAGGTATTCACGGCAGACCTTTTACCATGATAAAATTCCGGAGCATGTACTGCGATGCTGAACAAAACGGAATTCCCCAATTATCTTCTAAAGAAGATCCACGTATCACCCCATTCGGAAGATTTCTGCGTAAAGTAAGGCTTGACGAAATTCCCCAGTTCTGGTCAGTTCTGATAGGCGATATGTCTTTGGTAGGTCCAAGGCCCGAACGTCAGTACTTTATCGATCAGATTATACAACGTGCCCCCCACTACCGTTTGCTTCAGAAAGTGAAACCGGGAATTACATCATGGGGACAGGTTAAGTATGGATATGCTGAAAATGTAGATGAAATGGTTGAACGCCTGAAATTCGACATACTTTACATCGAAAACATGTCGCTTGCCATGGATTTCAAAATTTTGATCTATACGGTGCTGATTGTTGCACAAGGCCGTGGTAAATAGTTTTCGGGCCCTCTCATTGTTTCTCCGGCCTGATTCGTTACAAAATACGCTTTCCTAAAAATTCGTAAATTCTCCCCCCGCATTTAGTCCCAGGGATTTTTGATTTACTTTTAATCATTATTTTAGCCGGCAGGTTTTAATCTAATGCAATAAACATCAGTATTACACAAGTTTGAAGATATTCTCAATCTAATCCCGCTCTTTATTGTAACACGTAAAAAAGGTCGCAGATGGGTTGCTGTATTGTTGTGGACAATAGGTATTCCGACTCTTTTTATCTCTATATTGATCACCAATCTAATGGTAACCGAACACTATCAGTCAGTCGTATCAACCGGAACTCCCATTCCTGAGTCTCATGCAACACATTCAGCCTTGTTGGTTATTGATATTCAGGAAGCTACAACCGGTAACAAATCCAAGGTTCCTTAATTTATACAACAATCAGATCATCTTATTGAAGTCACTAATAAAGTAAGCCGGTTATTTAAAGCAAAGGGATATCCGGTAATTTGTATCCGCAGTGAGAATACCAACCCTTTAATCAATCTGCTCAATAATTCATATGCCAAAGGCAGCATAGGAGCCAGATTCGACCAGCGGTTGCAAACAAAAGCAGCTTTTGAAATTGTGAAAAACGGAAAAGATTCATTCAGAAACACAAATCTCGATAGTTTGCTACAGAAGAATGAAATAAGCAGTTTATACATTGCCGGCCTTGATGCAGCGGAGTGTGTAAATGCAACCATTGAGGCTGCACTTAACCGTAACTACAAAGTATTTGTAATTGAAGATGCTGTTATCTCTAAAACGCCTGCAACTATGGATAGCATGATGCGGATTTTTATGCAACGAAAGGTCAATATTGTTACTTCGGATAGTTTATTTGTGCCTTTACCGGCTGTAAACCTGCAATAATAAACTCAGCTTACAAAAATTGGCCCTAAAAGCAGGCCAAAATACCTGGTGAGATTCCTTTAATAAAAGTCGGTTATCAGATCATTCCATTCTCGATCATCTGCACAATAGTCTCAATATCACGGTCGTCACCTTCAGGATCATAGGTATCTTTAAGGTTATATCCAAACAGGCGGCCCAAACTTTGCCAGAAGAAAGCCACAAAATTACCTCGGAGCTCCTTTACGATATGGTAAGTTGGAGTGCCTGTTTCGCGATCGACAAGTTTAAGCAAGATATGCCCCTGCGTAAAGGTGAGTGCTTTTAACTCGTCGCCAAACTCAGCTTTGAGCTCATCTTCAGCCTTTTTATACAATTTGCGCTGTTCCAGCTCATTCAGGCCGGCCATTTTACCATCAAGCTCGCGCAGTTTTAATCCGGCAAGTTTGGCATAAGGATACACTTTCTTCACATTGCGTACAAGCCGTTCGAACCTTCGCTGATCGGCAGGTGTCCGGTAAATAATGTAACCTTTTACCCTTACCGGAGGCAAATCCATAATAGGCAAGGTGTCACCATCAATTACTCTGGCGCGGGCAACTATTACATCGTAGGTTTGCGAAAACACAGGAAATTGAAGCCCTGCGAAAAGCACAAGAATGCACAAAAGGCGTTTCATGCCATTATTGTTTTTGATTCATCGGGGCATCAGATACAAATTCGATGCCGTAATTAATAACGTTGTTTACGGATGTTTGTTTTGTTGAGTCCGCGAAACTTCACCAACAATCATCAGGCAACCTTGAGGCGCGACATATTGGCCTTGCTCAGTTTTTCCTCTGCGTAGGCCCGACTAATTTTCAGCTCTTTACTTCCTTGCTGCGAAGGCATTTCGAACATTGCATCCATTAAAATAGCTTCCATAATCGAGCGCAAACCGCGGGCTCCCAGCTTAAACTCAATGGCTTTATCAACAATATACTCAAAAACCTGCTCATTAAAACTAAGTTTAATGCCATCGAGTTCGAATAGTCGTGTAAACTGCTTTACCAGTGAGTTTTTAGGTTCGGTTAAAATCTGCCTGAGCACTTTTGCATCGAGCGGGCTCAGATAAGTAACCACAGGTAATCGTCCCACGAGTTCAGGAATAAGTCCAAAACTCTTTAAGTCCTGTGGAGCAATATACTGCAATAGATTGCTTCGGTCAATAACTTCCTGATCACGGCTGGCATAGCCAATAACGTTGGCTTGCATTCGTGCTGCAATTTTCTTTTCGATACCATCAAAAGCGCCACCGGCAACAAACAATATATTCTGGGTATTAATCTGTATCATTCGCTGCTCAGGATGTTTACGACCACCTTGTGGGGGCACATTAACAACTGTACCTTCGAGCAGTTTAAGCATAGCCTGTTGAACACCTTCGCCTGAAACATCGCGCGTAATACTGGGATTATCGCTTTTACGGGCAATTTTGTCAATTTCATCGATAAAAACTATACCTTTTTCAGCTGCAGCAACATCGTAATCAGCAGCCTGGAGCAACCTCGATAAAATGCTTTCGACATCCTCACCAACATACCCGGCTTCGGTAAGCACAGTTGCATCGGCAATGCAAAACGGTATATGCAATAATCGGGCAATGGTGCGCGCCAGCAAAGTTTTTCCGGTTCCGGTTTCACCAACAAGAATGATATTCGATTTTTCTATTTCAATTTCATCCTTTGTAATACTCTGGCCTATGCGTTTATAATGGTTGTAAACAGCAACTGCGAGAACTTTCTTAGCATCATCCTGACCGATAACATAATGATCAAGATAATCCTTTATTTCAGATGGTTTGTAAAGTTTCGCTTTGGAGAAATCACGCGTGCTTTTATCTGTAAGCTTAAGTTCTTCGCGCAGAATATCCTGAGCCTGATCAACACAAAAATCGCAGATATGAGCATCAAGTCCTGCAATCAGCATATTGGTCTCACTTCTCGGGCGTCCGCAAAACGAACATCTCTCTTCTTTCTTGGGCATATTCTGTATAGGTAGGTAATTAATTAATCACAAAATTATGTTTTGGTAACAGCAGATAATCAATGTTGTAGAAATACTGCAGCTACTAAATTACAAAATTTATCGATTTGCAAAGTTACATAAATTCAGGATGCTTTTTCAAATCCCGCTTACTGCATTGGTTTATTACATATTATGAGAAGCTTGCATGCATCATTTTGAATAAATAATTGTTACATTGCAGTGGATTAAGAATTAATGCATCCTGGCAATTTTAACGGTCTTATCTGAAACCAGGCTGTTAGTCTGTTACTATTTTCAGTTATCTGTTATCAATCACAATTTCCTGCAATTGTGCAAAAAAATCAATCACCTAAACCTTGAAAACATGAAAAGCAGACTTTTACTAATTGCCTGTTTATTGTTTCTGGTCTGGCTCAATACTGCAAGAGGTCAGAATGCCATCGATTCAACATCGGTCATACTGCGTGTTGAACTGAGCAGCGGAAACGAGTTTTATGGCCCGATTGCCAGGCAGGATTCGTTACACATTGTAATTCAGGATCAAAAACTAGGCGAGGTGTCGATACCCAGAAACCAGATTAAAAAAATGGAGGTGCTTGAAAAAGCAGCGATGGTAAACGGCACCATATGGCTTATGAATCCTCAATCAACAAGGTATTTTTGGGCTCCAAACGGATACGGCCTTAAGACCGGGGAAGGGTATTATCAAAATGTGTGGGTGCTTTACAACCAGTTTAGTGTGGGTGTTACCAATAATTTTTCGCTTGGAGCCGGCATGATTCCGCTTTTCTTTTTTGCCGGAACTTCAACGCCGGTTTGGTTAATTCCCAAAATATCGTTGCCCGTAGTTAAGGATAAATTTAATGTAGGAATGGGGGCTATAATAGGAACTGTAATAGGTGAAACCAATACCGGATTTGGAATTGTTTACGGTGTAACTACGTTTGGCAATCGTAATAACAATGTAAATCTTGGCCTTGGTTATGGCTATGCAGCCGGTGATTGGGCAAAATCACCTCTAATTAACCTGAGCGCCATGGCACGAACCGGGCCAAGAGGTTATCTTGTAACCGATAATTATTTTATAGGAATTGGTGATCAAACCGTAGCAATCTTATCAGCCGGTGGACGTACTATTGTAAGAAACTCAGCGGGCATTGATTACGGGCTTATTTTCCCGATTTCGGCTGATATAGGGGAATTTATAGCCATCCCCTGGCTTGGAATTACGATACCTTTCGGTACAAAAGCAAATCTGCAGAATTCCCCGGCATCTCCTTTAAACAAATAAATCCTGATTAGATTTGTTATAAAACAAAAGCCGGAATAATTATCCCGGCTTTTGTTTTTTGCATATTGAGTTTATTTATTTCCTCTTACGAGCACTTCGTCAATCATGCCGTACTCTTTGGCTTCTTCAGCAGTCATCCAGTAGTCACGGTCTGAATCCTTCTCTATTTTTTTGAAAGGCTGATTTGAATGGCTGGCAATAATGTCGTAAAGTTCTTTCTTCAACTTCAGAATTTCGCGCGTGGTAATTTCAATATCTGATGCCTGACCCTGTGCACCTCCCATGGGCTGATGAATAAGAATACGGGAATGTTTCAGCGCGGTACGTTTACCTTCGGCTCCGGCACACAGCAGCACAGCGCCCATCGAAGCTGCCATTCCAGTACAAATAGTAGCCACATCAGGTGCAATATACTGCATCGTATCATATATTCCCAAACCAGCATATACTGAACCTCCGGGAGTGTTAAGGTATATCTGAATGTCCTTTTTGGGATCAACTGATTCAAGGAAAAGCAACTGAGCCTGAATGATATTTGCTACATAATCATCGATTGGAACTCCCAAAAATATAATGCGATCCATCATTAAACGCGAGAAAACATCCATTGTGGCGATGTTTAACTGGCGCTCTTCGATAATGGTAGGTGAAATATAACCGCTTGCCTGCGATGTAAAGCGATCAAGTGTCAAACTGTTGATGCCAAGGTGTTTTGTGGCATATTTACGGAATTCGTTTTGCATGGTTTCCAGTATTAGATGATGTCAAATTTACGTTTATTTGGCCAAAGTATCTCTAAAACCCAAAATCTTTGACTGATTTTGTAAAGGTCTAATATCATGCCAATGGTCCATTATCTTGCTGATAGCTGCCAAACTGATAAATTGTCATGCAGTATTTGGTATATTCTAAAATAAAAAATCACCTTTCATCGAAGTGAAAGGTGATTTTATTAGTCAAAACCCTGATTTACTTTTCTGAAATCTGTTGAATAAACTCCTCATAAGTGAGGGTTTTATAGGAAATATTCATCTTTTCCTTGAGTAATGAAAGAAGTTTTTGTTCAAATAGCTGATCATTAATCCGGCGCACATCTTCTTTGTTTTTCATAAACGAATCAACAATACTATCGATGCGCATGCGGGTATCGGCATCCAATTCAACCTGATCGGGACGACGGAAGTAACCACGGAAAACGTCGCGAATCTCTTCTTCGGTTACATTTACATTAAAATCGCGGATAAAGCGATTCTCTATGAGTTGCCAGCGCATTGAGTTTACGTATTCATCATAGTGTGCTTCAACATCACTGGCTGTCATTTTTTCCTGATTTACATCAATTAACCAGCGTTTCAGAAATTCGTCGGGCAGATCGATGCTTGTGTTATCAATCAGGGCCTTAACTGCATCGTTGAAAAAGCGCTTGTCACTTTCACCTGCAAACGACTGATTGGCTTCACCTTTGATGCGTTCAATCATTGCTTCCTCAGTTTCGATACCGGCTCCGGGATAAACTTTTTCAAAAAACTCAGAATTAATCTCGGCTAGTTGCATACGGGTGATCGAATTTACTGTAAAAGCAAATTCAGAGGTGAGGCTTTCGGCCTGCTCTTTGGCTATGCCAAGCATTGCTACTACATCCGATGCATTACCCGAAGCCTCCATGGGTTTAAAATTAACCACGGCTCCTTTTGAAATACCTGCGAATTTTGATGAAATGGTTTCATCACCGAAAAGCTCAGCATTTATGGTGCCTTCGCTACTTATACCTCCTTCGAGTACATTACCGGCTTCGTCCAACTCAGCAAATGTTCCTTTTAAAAGATCACCTTTTTCTGATGTTTCAACCTCGGCCGGCTCACCATTGCGCTTGCGCAAATCATCCATGTATTTACGCGCAATATCGTCGGAGGCCTGAATATTATAATAGGTTACCGGTTCAAGTGCATCGAGTTTGACTTCAAACTGCGGGTATAATCCCAAATCAAAATAAAAACTCATTTCACCGGGCTCATTCCAGTCAATTGCAGGCGTTTTTTCAACATTCGCGAGAGGATTTCCCAAAATATTCAGGTTTTGCTCCTTGATAAATGTTTCGAGCGATTCGCCCAGCATTTTATTTATTTCATCAGCAGTAACAGCCTGTCCGTACATTTTTTTTGTCAATCCGAATGGCACTTTACCCGGCCTGAAACCCGGCATTGATGCTTTACGCTGATAATCCTTGAGAATCCTGAGAACTTTCTCCTCGTAATCGGCAGGAGTAAGGTCAATTTTTACTGTTGCGGTCAGATTTCCGGTATTCTGCAGTTCGATATTCATTGAAATGGAATGGATTTAATGATTGTTCTGTATTCATTATCAGCAAAATGCTTGCGATAATACCCGGAGCGTTCCGGAGGGCGCAAAGGTAGAATTTTTTTTTGGAATAAATGCAGGTGTATGCACAACAAACATCGGACACCGGCATATAAAAGCTCATTTTGTACACAGAGGAATTGTTTATAAACCAATTTCGTCGACCAACGGATGGTGATGAGCTTTTATGTTATAATATGAATATCAATACCACACATACCACAACTGCATACGCAGTTGTGGTATGGTAAAGCAAAAAGAATTGACTATAAATTTGGTGTTATATAAACAGTCTTACCAGCCGCATCCTTCACGGCCTGTAGTATCTGCCGGCGATTGCGGGTTGGGTCGTAAGAAATATGCACCCAACGAAAGCCAAACTCATCAATCATCTGGTCAAACGGAAGTTTCAGCTCTTTAACCTTTTTAAACAGATACTCATTGCCATTTGTAAAGTCAACAATATCAGCAGCATGGCCTGTCATATGCTGACTGTTTTTGGCACCATTTATGGCACGGTTTAACGATGGGCAGCGATAACCACTATTTACATGTATGGTTGTACCAGTTGCATCGCGAAGCGGTTGAAGCACGTTAACACACAAATCGCGCAAACGATCAATTATTTCCTGAGGCGGATTGTATTGCTCCAGATCAAACTTGCGGTTTTGTGTCAGCAGCAATTCATGCAACGAAAAATTGGGAGTGAACTGGATGTTTGGTACCATGGTTCTAATTTTAGAAAATGAACAATGAGAATTGGTAAAATTCCTTTCCTGATTTATACATCAGAACAAACTTCAGAATGATCAGCATTGAATGCGCTTTAACAGGTATTTTAACCTTAAGTTATTGCATGTATGTTATTTAACATTAGTTTAACACAATTGGATTGTATAACGCTGAGCAATTATTGATTCAATTCTTTTGGACTTTAAAACGGCAACTATTCCTATGGCTTACATGGTAAATCCTTACTATGAAAAATCATACTTTGGATTAAGACATCTGTTGATGAATTGAAATATATAGCATGGTTGACTGTAGCATCGTTGGTGTTCCCAGGTGAGCGGACCCACCTTTTCAATACGCGTGGCAGAAGCTGAAACTCTGCCGTAACGGAGAAATCAAACAAATTTTTGCTTTGAATGTTAAATTACGCAGTATTAGGTATTTCTGCCGCGTTGCATTCAATTACTTTTACTCCCTGATTCCCTTCGTAAGGCATTTCCAGTTTCAATAATATTTCTAATTTCTTAATATGTGACCATGTCAAAACAAATACTATTACATGCTGCAATCGGCTTGTTGCTTAGCGGCATTTTATTATCGTGTCAGAGTAAAAAGTCTGATGATAATCCTGAGCCACAGCCTTCCGATAGCGGTCGCTATATAATGCCCTTAAGCGATTCGAAACTGGTAAGTAACTTAAATGGTTTCAGATTTGACGGCGCTTTCGGCACAACCGAAACTGTAGCCTGGCCATTTCTGTGGGTACAATATGCCGATGATTTTCGCGACAGTACCCGGGTGGTTGTGCTTAATCAAAACAGAGACAAAACCATTACCAAACACTTTGTTGCCAATATCCGCAATGGTATGCTTACGCAAAAGTTTGATCATGGAAGTTTTCCTAACAATGTTTCAAACTCCATGTCGTTCGCATTCGAGCATAACACTTTTCTATTGTTCTGGTACGATAAAGCAAACAGCACTATTACGCAAACGGCTACAATTTTTGGCATGCATTCGCAGATATCGCAAATATTTACAGGAATGCAGCAACAATACAGTTACCAATTTATGAACCGTTATCTGATACGCTATATAAGTGGTATAAGTATCTGGCCTTTTCACCATGCCAACTGGCTCGACGAAACACAGTTTGTTGCCACGTCTGAATTAAGTGCCCCTAAAGCAATAGCGCACTGGTATGATGAAACCTGGAGCACATTCCCATATGATGTGGTGCACAACATGTATTCCGGATTTTTTCAGTCGACCAATGACGCAACTTATGTGGGTATATCTAAAGGGAACACCAACCTTGATACCATTGTATTAAATCATAATCCCCCTGAGTGGTATAACGCACAGTTATGCTCTGCAGCGCTCGATAAGGTTGGTGATACCCTGTATCTGGCGGTCCTTATCAACCTGCCAAATACCCAGCAGCTCAAAGCAAGTCTCTACCGCCTTGAAACATCAGATAATCAACTTCACGAAATATACCGCGATCTTGACTTTCCATATTCGGTGATAGCATTCCGTCGTGGCAAATTTTATGTATCTTCCAATGGTGGAACCTATTATTCAATTGTAAATTACAATGGACAATTAGAGCCCTTGTTACTTCCTGTAGTGCCTTCTGCAGGTGTAGATGTCAAATTTTCCAAAAACAAGATTTTTGTTATAGCCAACGATATTGATAATAAACGCGTCGAAGTTTATTCTAAACCGTTGTAGCAATTTATGATAAAAAAAAGCAAGGCTGCATGATATGCTGGCCTTGCTTTCTTCTATAGGATAAACGCCTACAAAGCGTCTTTTAAACCTTTACCCGGCTTAAATTTGGGAACCTTAGCTGCCTTAATTTTAAGCGTAGCACCTGTTCTGGGGTTGCGACCGGTACGGGCAGCACGTTCTGATACAGAAAATGAACCAAAACCTGTAATATCTACACTACCACCTGCCTTTAAAGTTTCGGCAACAGTTTCGTGATAACTTTCAATGGCGCTCTTGGCCTGAACCTTGGTAAGTCCGGCTTTTTTTGCAATGGCATCAATCAAATCTGATTTGTTCATAGTCAATCCTTTTAAGATGTGAATACTTTGGTTAATTTGGGCAATGGCATTCTATTTTAATCAATAGAACACATTTTTAAAGCATAAGTTTATCAAATTTATAAATAATATCAATAGAACACACGCATATCAATACTTTTTAGCAGAAAAATAAGCAAAGAAGAGGCTTTCGCGAGGCTTTCCATTCAATTGGATATAGCATTACTTTGATACAAGGGTATTGTAAGATTGCCTTATATCATTGATTAAGAAAACTTCGGGTCAGATTTTATTCATAAAAAAACCCCCGTTTGAGCGGGGGTTTGGGGTTGGTGTCATTAGTTATCAGCGGTTATTTGCGGCCTGATTTCTCAGAAGGCTTCTGCGAGCTCCGTGAGTTTGCCAATGAGCGTGAAGAATTCGATCGCTCGCTGCTTCCTGCAGCTACCTGCCTGCCTGATGATGATTTTACTTCAGTGCGGGCTTTGCCCGAAGTAACCTGCTGCCGGTTGCCTGACGACCGTACTTCAGTTCGCTGAGCAGGGCGATCCTGACTCCGGGTGCTGTTGCGGTTTATTTGTTGGCGGTTTCCTGATGGAACTGAAGTCTGCCTGGTTTCAGCGCTTCTTGATTCCCTGCGCTCGCCCACCTGTTGGGTAGATCTGGTTGATGTCCGGTTCTCTTCGCGGCGAACTACTGGTGCTTCGGTAGCTTTGCGGCTGTCGGAACGGTTGTAGTTACTTTCCCTTCTTACCGGTTGAGCCTGGCGCGTTACTTTTGAGTCCCGTGCCTCTCTTCTGTTGTTGTCGACCTGACGAACTTTACTTTGTTGAGTTTCCCGTGAAACCGGACGTGATACACTGCCTGAAGTTGAGCGGTTATTCGTCCTTTCAACCGATTTTACATCGCCCCGCCCGGTTCTGTTTATTTCGTTAGGATAGTTACGCTTGAATTCACTCATTCCTTGCTGCCTGGTTTCGGGCCTGCTGTATGTATTCCTGTACCCTCCATTGTCGCGGTAGGCTATAACTGTGGTTGAGTGTGATCGGTGCCTGTTATAGTACCAGGTGGTATAGTGTGGGTTACAGTGGTACGAAAAACGGTAGTATCTGTTATAATAATCGTACCTGTATGAATGATACCCGTAGTAGTAATCCCAATAATAAGGACGCCAGGGGTTCCAGTAGGTTGGGTAATAATCCCAATACCAGGGCGAGCGCCATACAACATAGGTGGGTGTGTAAACGTAGCGAACAATTGGCCAGCTGGTTACTGTTACATAAGTAGTGGTGGTAACCACCGTTCTGTTGCCCGTGTATCCGGGATTGGGTGTTTCGCTGGCACTTACGTCATTAGGTTCAATAATGTAATCCTTTCCGTACAATGCCTCATCACCAATCATCTGAATGCGAACATCTCTTCTCTTGTCCTTGTAAACATATATAACAGCTACATCCTGAGTCTCTCTGGCGTTGATGGCATCACGGATTACAATGGTGTGTTCGTCCCCGTCAGGGTAATCTATTACCTGAAGATAATCTATCAGGTTATCATTGTTGAGATCAAGATTGTTTATTCTTGAATCCTGAGCATTAAGCTCACGCTCAAAGCCTTCGAGGGTTTCTGAATTCTGGAAAAGATCCATAACTGCATACAAATTCAGGTTGTCGCCCGGGAGGTTAAGTCGTTCCTGTTCATAGTAGTTCGCCTTTGCAAACATTGTAACACTTAAAACTAGTGCGAGTGCTGAAAAAATCCTTAGAGTTTTCATGGCTTTAGGTTTTATAGGTTTGTGTAGTTTAGCCTTGCTGTTAAGAAGCATACAAACAGTGTACCAAAATTCAATTACTTTTTAAATCTTTATTACAATAATTAATTAAATTTATTTAAATATTGATTTACAGATTTTTACAAAGTTATTATTTGATACATATTTATATACTTTTTAAAATATAGATTTAATTTAAAATATAAAAGAGAAGTTTTCTGATTCTCAAAAACGCCGGAACTTCTGTATAATCTCTATCAGAATGATTAATTTAATAACGGATGCGAATTACTTTTACACTATCTTCATGCACTTTTGCAGCTGAATTTTACAAAATTAAAATTTGCAAATGTTTTCAGTATCGCTTATATGTTTCGACTATGAAAAGTTCGCAAAGCATCCGCAAAGTAACAATCTACTATTTTTCGGGCACAGGAAATGCAAGAAACATTGCAGGTTGGTTTAAAGCAACGGCTATCACAAATACCATCGATTGCCAGATCATCAACATTTCAGACCTGAAAGGAAAACAGATTTCGTATCCTGAAACAGATGCATTAATTGTTTTTATTTCACCGGTTCATGGCTTCAATTACCCGCCGGTAATGCTCAGATTTATGGCCCGTTTCCCAAAAGGCAACAATAGGGTAGTATTGATGAATACGCGCGCCGGAATGCTAATTGGTAAATTTATAACTCCCGGCCTTAGCGGAATAGCCTTTTATCTGGCAGCCATTATACTCTTACTCAAAGGTTACCATATTAAAGGCATGGTGCCATTTGACATGCCATCGAACTGGCTTTCGCTGCACCCTTCACTCAACGATCGGACAGTGCTCTATCTGCATGAGCGCAACCGCATTAAAGCAAACAGGGTGGCCATGCGGTGCATTTCAGGGAAAAGGTGTTTCAGAGGTCTGGCTGATTTGATTCAGGATCTGCTGATTGCACCAATTTCAGCTGGTTATTATTTTGCCGGAAGGTTCTTTCTTGCTAAGACCTTTTATGCCAGTTCAGCTTGTGATAATTGTAATGCATGTATAAATGGCTGCCCGGTGAATGCCATTAAGACTCACGGTGGACGCCCCTTCTGGACATATAATTGTGAAAGCTGCATGAAATGTATGAGCCATTGCCACAAAACTGCCATTGAAACCGGTCATGGTTATATCGCAGTTTTCAGCCTCATATTATCGCTCATATTCCCTGTGCTGGCACATTTCATTTTTGACAATGCAAAAGCGCTTCCCTATCAGGGTGCCATACTTTTTACAATAGAATCAGCGCTAATGGTTTTTCTGATGGCATTCTGGTACAGGATAATTCATTACCTGCTGAGGTACAAATGGTTTAACACACTTATAAAAGCCACATCACTCACTTCATACCAATTCTGGGGCAAGCGCTACAAAGCACTAAAGAGTGATTTCTGATCACTCTTCGCGTTTGATTACCTCAATGGTAAAGTTGGCAGCAAGCGCTGCAAGCGCGCCGATGGCAGCAAGCACAGGTAAAACCAGGGCACTGATTAAACCAACTGTAACCGGTATTTCAAGGTAAACCTTGCCATCGTCATTTTTTACAATAATACGGCTGATATTGCCCTGGTGAATCAATTCTTTGATTTTGGCAAGTAGTTGCTCACCTGATACTTTAAATTCGTTTCTCGACTCCATTATTCAGGTTATGAAAGGTTAAAAATTAAAGGTAAAACAGCGATAAATCAGCAATTGAGATCATGACAGAAGCTCAAAAACCGGAAATCCATAACCATTAAACGCAAAAAAGCATTGCCGGTTACACACCAGCAATGCCATATTTTTAACACCAATCTACAATCAGAGTCCTGAGCTGATTAGGAAGGTTGTTGCAAAAGCAACAATTGCGTAAAGTTCAGGAAATACAGCAAGTACCATGGTTTTGCCGAATACATCGTAACCTTGTGCAATTCCGGCGATTCCATTTGCGCAAACACGGCCCTGCATAATGGCTGAAATTAATCCTACGAGGCCAAGGGCAAATCCGGCAGCCAAGATAGCAATCCCCTGCAGCATGGTTATTTCGGGTGTAAGCACACCTGAACTGTTTATAATAAAGAAACCGGCAAATCCATACAAACCCTGGGTTCCCGGGAGTGCGCTCAGGAGCATATAGCTTCCGAAAGCATCGTCTTTCTTTTTAAGAGCTCCAACGGTAGCGTTGCCTCCGATAACCACTCCAATAGCACTACCAGTGCCGGCCAAACCTACCATCAGGGCTATCCCGATGTAAGCAAGAATAATTGCAGTTGACATAATGATTCTCCTTGTTAGTTATTGTTTTTGATTTTGTTTTAGTTAATACAATTAAAAGCTCTGCCTGCTAAAGCTGATCTTTCGAAAATGGTTTATATTTTTTTCCGCCACCCACAAAGCCGGCGTTTTTGTAAAATTCAACAAAGGTTAAACGCATCGGGTGTACAAAAGATCCCAATCCGGCAAGTGCCATGTTTGCACCATGCCCGACAACCATCACCAGAATAAACAAAATGGGGCCCAGTACCGGCACCGAATGAATAAGCGGCAATGATATACTATTTATTACAAATCCCAGAATTCCGCTTGAAGCGCCTAATGCAAAGAGGCGGATATAGGACAGTACGTCACCAAAAATACCGGTAATAATCCCATAGAGGTCCCAAACGCCTTTGCCGAGCCTGCCAATGATTCCCAGCTGAGGATCACTCCAGAAGACTATCATACCCAAACTAACGTAAGCAGCAATTTCAGAAACAAACCCTCCTTTTTTCAACAGGGCGATATCAAGCATTGCGAGCACTCCCAGAATAATGCCGATGGGTGAAACCGCATATGCGAAACCAAATTGCCGGTATTTGGCATAAGCCTGAATAGCAAGTCCGAACAGAATTTGCACCATACCAACAACCAGCGCCAGGTAAAACACCTGCTGATCACTCAGCATGAGTTTGTGAATTCCGCTGAAGGCGCCAATCTTTTCCATATCAAATCCGGCCAGGGTGCCGGTGATAATTCCGAAAATCATGGTGGCTATTCCAAGGTAAACAGCCAGTGTAAGATAAGGTTTGATAGCAGCTGAAACACGCTTACGCATAAAAATGCCAATCAGAACAAGCACCAATCCATAGCCAAGATCGCCCATGCAGAATCCGAAAAACATCATAAAAAACGGGGCAAAAAACGGCGTTAGGTCAAGCTCGCTATATGACGGAAGTGAGAACAGACTACCTATGGGTTCAAAGAGCCGCGCGAAGCGATTGTTTTTAAGTAATACCGGTGGATTATCATCAGGAACAGGTTTTTCAGTAAGATAAACATAGGATTCCTGATTGAGCCAGTTCACCAACTGCGCTTCGCCTGTTTCAGGCACGAAGCCGTTTAAAATAACTACCGATTCTTCAGCAACGCGTTCGCTGTTGAGCATTACCTGCTCATATTGCATATCGCTGAGAATTTTTGCTTTAAGTTTTTCCAAAGCCGGGATGCAAGTGGCAGCCAATGTGTCGAGCCGAAGATTAATTTCCTTGATTTTCCGAAGGGCATCGGCACGGTGCTTCTCAAAATACGAAACAGGATGCTCGGGAATCCGGTGCTCTTCGGCATCAAAATCAATCTTTTTGGTGTGGTCGTCGAACAGAACAAAATAAAGTACCGATTGCCGGCGACTGATTTCAGCGATGTAAAAATCTTCACCCCATTGGGGGTCGAATTTACGTTCGGGGCAACTGAAAAATCGGGGTTGAACTCCGGCTTTGGCTATATGAGCAATTATCTGAGGTGAGAAAGCACCCCAGGGGGAAGCTTGGTGTATTTCTTTATTCAAGCCTGCGATGTAATGATTCAAGCGGTCATGTTCGGTTCTTAATTCAAGAATCTCGGTCATCACAATTTCAGCATCAGGTATCAATTCACCGGATACAGGTTCAGTTTTGCGCGATTTAAGCATCCGTATCTGATCTGAGATCCGGGCTGCCTGTAAATATTTTTCCTGAATTGGTGCATTCGAAGCCTTACCTGCTTCAGTAACATCTACAACGCCAATTTCGCGCAACTTATCGAGAAAGTAACCGTACTCCGCATGGTACACCAGGAAAGTGTATTTTTTCATGGGAACTATCATGATTCATCCTCCATACTTTGTTGCCTGTCCTTTACAATTTTCTGGGCCGATTTAGAAAGATTTTCCTCATCTTCCATAAACCGCTTGATTTTACGAATGGCATCTTCATAACCCGGAATCTGCACTTTCTCGTATAGATTTACCTTTTGTGTAGTTTTACGCCGGGCATGGTCTAACAGCTGCATTTTGCGATGGTAAAACTCAGCTTCAATACCAATTGATGCAAGTTTTCTGATGATACCTAATCCGTCGGCAAACCAGGCGGGCCTGTTAAACAGACTAAACTCAGCTGTACTGAATTTAACTTCTTCAAGTACCGGTATTCTAACACCTGCAATTTTCTTTATACTTAAATTCACGTCCTCAACGCTTATAAGACTAGTATCAAACTCGCCCCAAAGCTTAACCATGCCTTCGTAACTCAAAACGGCTGCATCGAGTTTCTGGCTGAGTGCGGCAAACTTATCTTTGGCTTTCTTTACTTCCATGCGCAATGCCGATTCCTTATTCTTGATAGTAGGCAAAGCTCTGACCCTGATCTTCAATTGCTTGTTGAGATCCTGAAGAGAGGTTTTGTTGTATTGAAATTTTATTGCCATTGGTTATGTTTTTAAACTTAGCCTGCCATCGTGTTCCATGTTACGAGGAACGAGGGACGAGGGATGAGTGACGAGGGACAAGGAACGGGAGACGAGGAACTGGATACGATCCTGGTTTCCCGAAGCTGCCTTCCTTTACTATTTGCTTGTCCAGTACAGATCGACAAACTCCTGTTTAATCCCCACTTCAGCTTTGCTGAAATGCTTGCCAAACAGCTCCCAGGCTTTATCGAGCATGGCAGCGGTATCGATATTTACATCGATGGCGAGCAAATCTTCTGAATATTCGCGGGCAAAGTTCATGGTTCTCAGGTCATAATCGGTGAGGTCGAATCCGTTTTCGAGTTTGGTTTTGGCGTTTGAAGCATCAGCATACAAGCGCACGGCTGCATTCATTACCTGAGGATGATCCTTTCGTGTTTGTTTACCAATAACCAGCTGTTTCAACCTCGAAAGTGAGCGGAAGGGATCAACGATAACTTTTCCAATATCAGAATCGCGGCGCAAAAAGAGCTGACCTTCTGTGATATAACCTGTATTATCGGGGATAGCATGGGTAATATCGCCGCTCGACAGGGTGGTTACAGCAATAATTGTAATACTGCCACCTTCGGGGAACTGAACTGCCTTTTCGTAAATTTTAGCCAGATCACTATAGAGCGATCCCGGCATGCTATCTTTTGATGGAATCTGATCCATACGGTTGGATACTATACTCAAAGCATCGGCATACAGGGTCATATCGGTGAGTAGCACCAAAACTGTTTCCTTTTTGTCGAATGCAAAATACTCGGCCGCGGTTAATGCCATATCAGGCACCAGCAGTCGTTCAACCGGAGGATTTTCGGTTGTATTCACAAAACTGATAATTCGGTCAAGGGCTCCGGCATTATCGAATACATTTTTGTAATAGAGATAATCGTCATTGGTAAGCCCCATGCCTCCCAGAATAATTTTATCAGCCTTGGCGCGCAGGGCAACCATAGCCATTACCTGATTGAACGGCTGGTCGGGGTCGGCAAAAAATGGTATTTTCTGACCGGTTACCAGTGTATTGTTGAGGTCGATACCGGCAATACCTGTTGCAATGAGCTCTGAAGGTTGTTTGCGTCGCACCGGATTTACCGATGGGCCGCCAATTTCACGCTCCTCTCCTTCTACCTCAGGGCCACCATCAATAGGCTGTCCGTAAGCATTAAAGAACCTACCTGCCAGTTCGTCGCCAACACGTAATACCGGCGGACGACCCATAAAAACAACTTCTGCATTGGTAGGAATGCCTTCAGTACCCGAAAAAATCTGCAGGGTAACATTGTCGCCGTTGATTTTAACAACCTGGGCAAGTCTTCCGTTAACCGTTGCAAGTTCCTCATAACCAATTCCGCTGGCTTTAAGTGAGCAGGTAGCTTTGGTAATCTGAGTAATTTTAGTATATATCTTTTTAAATGCGGTTTCCATCAGGCAGCTTTCCTTTCGTTAATGATTTCAGCGAGTTCGACCTCATATTTTTTAAAGTCATCACTCTGATACAATGAGTAGTTCATTTGCTTAAAAATGTTGATCACCCTTTTAAAATAAGGATTCACCTCTTCAAAGCTCTCGAAACTGAAATCGGTACGGCAAACTCCCAGCACTTTGCCCAACATATCTTTTTGACGTTCGATGGGAGATGATGCGTCAATTTTATCAAATGCATCCTGCTGAAGAATTACAAAGTCAATAACTTCCGACTTCCAATACCGCAAGTGGTAATCGATGGGTACACCATCGTCGCCCAGAATATTGATTTGTTCATAGGCCTCTTTGCCACGCAAAAGCATGTTTTTGGCTTCAAGTACTTTGTCAAGCCAGTCAGGGGCAATATTATTTGCCAGATATTCCTGTAATTCAGGATATTCAAGGTACTTTGAATAACTATCGATTGGGTCAACCGCAGGATACCTTTTACTGTCGGCACGTTGTTGCGAGAGTGCAAAAAAGCAACGGGCTGCCTTTTTGGTTGATTCGGTAACAGGTTCCTTTAAATTACCACCAGCAGGTGAAACTGTACCGATAAACGTAATTGAACCTGTTTTGCCATTTGAGAGATACACATAACCGGCACGGGCATAAAAACCTGAAATGATTGCCGGAAGGTCCATCGGAAATGCATCCGGGCCCGGCAATTCTTCCATACGGTTCGACATTTCGCGTAATGCCTGTGCCCAGCGCGAAGTTGAGTCGGCCAGAAGAAGTACTTTCAGGCCCATCGAACGGTAGTATTCTCCAATAGTCATCGCAGTATAAACCGAAGCTTCGCGGGCAGCTACCGGCATATTTGAAGTATTGGCAATAATGGTAGTACGTTCCATGAGCTTGCGGCCTGTGCGGGGGTCTTCGAGTTCAGGAAACTCGGTAAATATTTCTACCACTTCGTTGGCACGTTCGCCGCAGGCCGCTACAATAATAAGGTCGGCTTCAGCCTGTTTCGAAAGGGCATGCTGTAAAACTGTTTTTCCCGAACCAAAAGGACCCGGTACAAATCCTGTTCCCCCTTCAACAATCGGATTCATTGTATCGATAATACGCACCCCGGTTTCCATCAGCCTGAAAGGCCGGGGTTTGTCGGTGTAGGCCCTGATGGGCACTTTAACAGGCCACTTTTGAATCATGGTAACTGCAATCTCACGTTGCTCGGCATCGGTAAGAACGGCCACTGTATCAGATGCTTTATAATTCCCGGATGGATTTATACTGCTAACTGTAAATTTACCTTCGAGCTTGAAGGGTACCATTATTTTATGGCCAATCCAGTTTTCTTTTACTTCACCCAGCCAATCGCCGGCGGTTACCATATCGCCCGGTTTTGCCAGAGGTTCAAAATCCCATGCCTTTTCAGGGCTGATAGGCTCAGTATACTCACCCCGCCGCAAAAAAGTTCCCTGCATTTTATCAAGGTCGTTTTGCAAGCCATCAAAATTTCGGGAGAGTATGCCAGGGCCCAGCGTTACTTCGAGCATATGACCCATAAAATCAACACTTTCGCCTACTTTTAAGCCTCGGGTACTTTCAAACACCTGGGTGTAAGCCTTGTTGCCCAATACTTTGATGACTTCAGCCATTAACCTCACACCATTCAGATTGATGTAACAGATTTCATTTTGTGAAACCGGACCTTCAACATCCACAATCACAAGGTTGGCAATAATGCCGGAAACTTTTCCGGATGTACGTTTATTTTCTTCCATCTTTTGCTGAAAACTCATTAGGAAATTCGTAACTATTTTGTAACTGACTCAGCAAGCGGCGGAACATTTCTTCGCCGGTCGCTTGATCGAGCCTGAGCCAGCGCTCAATCATTTCAAGCTTGAGATAGTATGCCATTAGCACTTCTGCGGTAAAATAGTTGAAGGTATTCTGATCGTCAAGAAAATTCCATTTAAGTTGATCAATGGCTTTCTCACGGGCCATAATATCTTCAATACCATTTATTTGAAGCACCTTTTCAATCCAGGGCCATTCGGCTGAAAGGCCAAGATCGCGTGCATTGCTTTTGCGGATTAAGGTTGCCACTTCATTGCTGCCAATTACCTGATTTTCATAGGCTATTTTGTGGTTGCGCGCCGACAAAACCAGCAGCACATTTTTGAGATCGAGGTTAAAAGTGAACCAGTTGCATAGAAATTCATTATCTGTTTCACATAGCTCGGCGTAAAAGTGTGTTGCAAGTTCATTTTCGGGAGAGAGTGCCGAAAATTGCCTAGTTTCCGATTGAAAACTTTCGATAAAATGCATCATATACTTCGGCAGGTGCAATGGCTCCTTTATCTCATCAGCCAGCCACTGAGGATCAAAGTTCCCATTGGCTGAAACTGCCTTATCGGATTTGAGCATAATTTGCAACAGCAGCTGATTATCATTGGGAAGCAATAACAGCTTAAATAATTCAAAATCCTTCCCCGAAAGGCCGCTGCGCAACTCATTAGCATATTCGGAAGTCCCGAACTGCAATTTGCCCTGTTCAATGGTTATATCGGGCAATCCGGCAACCAGATAATAATAATTGTGCCGGATCATCAATCGTTATCAAATAAAAGTTGAAGCGTGCGGGGCCGCATAAAAGATTTGAAAAAAGCTGTAAAATCATCATCAGTAAAGCTGATCACATAACTCTTATCCAGAGGACCGATTTTAAAGCCTCCTTTAATTTTATCGTCGAAGGTAATTTCAACGCCCGATTTAAGCACTTCAGATACTTTAATTCCAAAATACGATTCAAGCGCATACTCGTCGGCTGCAGGTAAAATAAGGGTTGCATTGTTGCCGAATCCCTCAAGTGCCTTGCGGATAATTTCAGTTATAAAAAGCTTATCGCTGAGCGCCTGTTTAACCGGAGCATCAACCACCTTTGCGGTGATTAAATGGCTGATTTGCTGCCTAATAGCACTTAAGGCCTGCTTTGATGACATTGCAAGTTCGGATTGTGCATTTCGCTGTAATTCATCAGCTTCGCGCTGTGCCTTGCTTAGAATAGATTCAGCTTCACGGCGGGCATTTGAGGTAATTTCACCGGCCTGACGGTTGGCCGCAGCAAGAATTTCTGCAGCTTCGAGCTGTGCTTTTTCAATGCCTTCTTCGTAGATCTTACGGGTAAGTTCCTGAAGTTTATTTTCCATATTAGGGGTGGTATATTTTGTACGACAAATTTAGAGGTTATTTTGGATGAAAAGATTAATTATGCATGCAAATTAAATCTTTCTTCACACAGAATTTACAAATGAATATTCACCGGGCAACAATTATACTGAATCGGAAAACCACAGGTAAAACCATGCCCGAACCAACTTTGCCTGGCAGGCTTTTAGATAACAATCACATTAAATGATTGTTGACTATCGGTTGTTTTATTGTAGTTTTGCAAAAGCGTTCATAACAATAAAAAATAATCAAACACCTGATTCATTTCAATTTATGACTTTCCGGTATACTAACCATTTGTTTCTGTTTTTAATGCTTGTACTCGCTGCCGGATGCGGAAACCACAGCAATACATCAGGTACAAAACCTACAATTACTGTTAGTATTTTACCTCAGAAATATATTGTCGGGCAAATTTCGGGCAATACATTGAATATAAATGTGCTTATACCTGAAGATGCCAACCATGAAACCTATGAACCTACTGCGAAACAAATGGTAGAAACATCGGGGTCGCACATTTATTTTAAACTCGGTCATCTCGATTTTGAAAAAAGCTGGCTTTCGAAAGTGGCTGAAACCAATCCACAGATGAAAATCATTGATACATCTGAAGGTATTGAGCTGCTTACAGGTGAGTCGCACAATCATGGCGATCATCAGCATTCAGGCGCTGATCCGCACATTTGGTTATCAGTTTCGGCCGTTAGGCAGCAAGCCTTAAACATCAGAAAAGGACTGATTGAAGCTTTCCCTGATGATTCGGCTATATTCAACAGCAATTATAAACATTTTCTCATTCGGCTTGATTCACTGGATTTTAGCATCCGCCAGATGCTTGAAACGCTGCCTTCGCGCTCGTTCATGATCTATCATCCGGCACTTGGCTATTTTGCCCGTGATTACAATCTGAATCAGATCTCCATTGAACAGGATGGAAAAGAACCGGGCACAGCCGACCTTAAAAATCTGATTGATCTGGCCAAAAGTGAAGGAATAAAAACAGTTTTTGTCTCATCCCAATTCAGCACCCAGAGCGCTGCAACCCTTGCAGCTCAAATTGGTGCCAGGGTCGAACAGTTTAATCCATCGGCAGCCAACTGGCCTGAAAACATGCTGCTTATTGCCCGAAAACTGGCACATTCGTACCAATAATTCAGAAAATATGCCTGATATCCTCGAAATACGCAATGCCAGCGCAGGTTACAATAACGATATTGTTTTACACAATATCAATCTTGTAATTTCTGACCTGGACTACATTGGGGTTATCGGCCCTAACGGTGGTGGCAAAACAACCCTTGTGAAACTTATTCTTGGTCTTATTCAACCGGTACAGGGCAGCGTGGTAAAACATTTTCAGGGCAATCGTAATCTGATTGGGTATCTGCCACAGGTGAGTCAGATTGATAAACGGTTTCCGATAACCGTGCTCGATGTTGTTTTATCGGGCCTGATGTCAGTAAAAAGCCGTTTTGCTACCTACAGCAGGGGCGACAAGCAAAAAGCCATCGAAATTCTCGAAAAAATGGGCATCGGGAATTTGTTACACCAGAGTATAGGCGAACTTTCAGGCGGACAAATGCAACGTGCTTATCTGGGCAGAGCCATTATTTCAGATCCGAGGCTATTGATTCTCGACGAGCCCAACACCTTTGTTGATAATAAATTTGAACACGACCTTTACGAACTGCTTGACGAATTGAACCAGCACATGGCCATTCTGATGGTATCGCATGATGTTGGAACCATTACAAGCTATGTTAAAACCATTGCCTGTGTTAACCGCAATCTGCATTACCACCCGTCAAATGTAATTACACAAAGCCAGCTATCGGCTTACAATTGCCCTATTCAGTTGATTACCCATGGCGAAGTTCCGCATACGGTGCTTGCCGAGCATTTACATGACCATACTCACGATTGATCCAACTATGAGCCTGTTTGCCTATAGCTTTTTTATAAATGCACTGCTTGCTTCGGTACTTGCAAGTATCACCTGTGGTATTGCAGGAACTTATATAGTCGCAAGGCGAATGGTTTTTATAGGAGGTGGAATAACTCATGCATCCTTCGGAGGGATTGGTATTGCCTGGTTTCTGGGGCTTAATCCTCTGTTGGGAGCTGCTGTTTTTAGTGTGCTGGCTGCACTTGGAATTGAATTTGCCGCTCATAAAACCAATATCCGCGAAGATTCAGCCATAGGCATATTGTGGTCGCTGGGGATGGCAATGGGAATTATTTTTATCTTTTTAACACCGGGCTTTGCTCCCAACCTAATGTCGTATTTATTCGGTAATATCCTAACAGTAGGCAATACCGATTTATGGCTGATGGCTTTGCTGGCTGCTATTCTGGTTGCATTCTTTACTTTTTTCTATTATCCCGTGCTATTTATTGCTTTTGATGAGGAATATGCCAGATCGCATAACCTTCCGGTACAATTGTTTAAATACGTGCTCATCAGTCTGGTAGCAGTTACCATAGTTCTAAACATAAGGGTAACCGGAATCATACTGGTGATTTCTTTCCTTACCATACCAGCTTCTGTAGCCAATATTTACACCAATAATTTCAGGAAAATAATGGTGGGGTCTATTTTTATAGGAATTGCCGGATCATTTGCAGGCTTGTTCTGCTCTTATTACTGGAATATACCTTCAGGAGCTACTATAATATTTTCGTTTGTCCTGATTTTTGCTCTGGCTAAATTATTCCATTGGATCAGACTTAAGCAAAAAATTAAGCTGCAACTACTCAAGGGTAGTTCAGAAATCACTGAATAAACTTATCCGTTAATTTAAACGAGCACTATCGCCCCGTGAGCCTGCGCGAATAATCAGTAAGTTCATACACTGAACATCCTGCATTTTCGAATCCTCCCCCTTCGGTTTTATGAAAGCCAAACCGGCTGCTCAATCCATCAACAGGCTGGCTGGCTAAGCATTCGCCGAAATTTCGTCCATACGTGTTGAGGGCTTTAATAAAAGTAAAGGTGATATCGTAACCTAAAAATGCTTGATTGGTAAGCGATGGATCCGTTTTATACTGCCGCGTAAAGGCATTTACAAATTTTGCAACTTCAGGATTGGTATAATCAACAAACCAGGGGGCAAACAAATGTGTATTCAAATTGAGCAGGTAATGATAATCCATTTCCATAGATTCCCATGACGGAAGCCCTACCAGCGAAATATCATACTTTTTGCGGCTTTCATCTAATTTGCGCAGTAAAGCAGGTAAAAGCGCCTTATCATCTGTAAGCATGAAAATTACATTTTTGTGCCCCGCTACCAGATTATTAAATAAACCACCTTCACCTGACTGACTGTAGCTGGCTTCTTTAACAACCATATTGCCAGCACCGTATTTAGCAACTGCGGTTTTAAAAGCAGATGCCATACTGCTGTTATCTTCAGAAAACTTACGATAGATGAGCACATTGGCCGAGCGAAATTTATTGGCCAGTATCCGTGCGGCATTGTCATACTGGCTCCATGCAGATGGCTGAATTTTAAAAACATAGGGGTTGCCATCAATGATGCCACTTCGCTGCGACAATGGATTTACAACCGGTATCGAATGCCTTGCAGCGAAATCAGCAACCAATTCAAAGCTTTTGGCAAAGAAAGGCCCTATAATAAGATCCATGCCTGCGATTTCGGGTCGAGCCAGAATTTGTCTGGTTTTGTTTACATGCTCACCTGCATCGGCATCGTAAACATAAAATTCAGCATCAACACCTGCTTTATGCAGAGAGTCGATAGCCAGCAGAACGCCTTCGTAAAACTGAATAAAATCAAATGAAGCATACGCTGATGGAGGCAAAAGTGAAGACGGATCACTGGTCTGGATACTGTCAGTCAGCTCAGCCTGAAAAGGAACCATGATAGCTACAGACAAATGCCGGGTTCCGCCTATACTTCCGCTGCAAGGTTGCGTTTCGACCGGTGCAACCACTTGAACAGCGGTCTGCTTTTGTTCAACCACTTCATTATCAGCAGTCTTTCCTATATTTTGCTTTACCGGAATACTTAACACACTTCCTTTGCGCAACTCACCCCCGATTCCAGGATTTGCATTGAGGATATCGTTGATATCAACATTATACCTTCTGGCAATGCTATAAAGAGTTTCTTTGCGCTCAACAACATACTGAATACTTGCAGGTGAAGCCACCGGTGGCTTTATTTCTGTCCCTGATTTTGTATTTTTAGGTGAATCATTTTCAGGAATATACACTATCTGTCCCACACTTAAAACCTCATCACTCCCAGGATTGGCATCAACAATAGAACTGATGCTTACTCCGTATTGTTTTGACAATGAATACAATGTTTCATGAGCCTGAATGGTGTGTGTGCGGTAACCAGGCTTAGGTGCCGGCTTTCCGGCAACCGGGATAATAATCTGCATACCAGGACGCAAGGTATCAATTCCCTGATTGGCCATTATAAGTTCTTTAACAGGAACCTGATACAAACGGGAAATACCATACCAGGTTTCGCGCGGTTCAACTTTATGGGTTCCTCCTGCCGAAGGTGGTTGCTGACGCTGAGCCATTTCGTCGAGCGATGGTTCAGTTGCTGAGGTTTTTACAACATAATCGCCTTCTACCGGTATCTTAAGCACCTGATTTGCTTTGAGACCCGACGCGATTTCAGGATTGAGCCGGGTAATTTCTGCTGCGCTTACTTTGTAAGCTTCAGCAATAGCTGATAGTGTTTCACCTTTGCCAACAAAGTGAATGTAATAGGGAACGCCTTTAAGTTGCTCAATAACATCGGAACGTTTTACTGTAACCTCCTGAGCTAGAGCACCCAGCATTGAAACGATGCAAATCAGTAAGAAAATCGGAATTTTTTTCACAGCTGTAGATTTTGTAGCGGAATTTATTCCCACTCTATGGTTGCCGGTGGTTTCGAGCTGATGTCGTAAACCACGCGGTTAACTCCTTTAACCTTATTGATGATATCATTCGAAACCCGTGCCAGAAATTCATAGGGCAAATGCGACCAATCTGCAGTCATGCCATCGGTTGAGCCAACAGCCCTCAGAGCAACTACATGCTCATAGGTGCGTTCGTCGCCCATTACACCAACCGACTTAACCGGGAGTAATACCACAGCTGCCTGCCATACTTCACTATAAAGGCCTGTTGATTTAAGTCCATTGATAAAAATAGCATCGGCTTCCTGAAGAATACGGATTTTTTCGCGGTTTATTTCACCAAGAATGCGGATTCCCAACCCGGGGCCCGGAAAAGGGTGGCGATTTAAAATTGCATCATCAATACTGAGACTTGCTCCTACCCTACGTACTTCATCCTTAAACAGGCTTTTAAGCGGTTCAATTACTTTCAGTTTCATATAATCGGGAAGCCCACCCACGTTGTGGTGCGACTTTATGGTGGCCGATGGCCCGTTGACCGATACAGATTCAATTACGTCAGGATAAATAGTCCCCTGTGCAAGCCATTTTACATTACTAATATGGTGGGCCTCGTGGTCAAATACATCGATAAAAGTTTTACCAATGGCTTTTCGCTTTTGTTCGGGATCTTCAATACCGTGAAGTGCTTCAAGAAACCTGTCGCCGGCATCTACCCCCTTAACATTCAAACCCATATGCCTGTATGAGTCAAGCACTGTTTGAAATTCGTCTTTCCGGAGCAAGCCGTTATCCACAAAAATGCAATGCAGGTTAGCACCAATGGCTTTATGAAGTAAAACTGCTGCTACCGATGAATCAACACCGCCCGATAATCCCAGCACAACCTTATCATTACCAAGTGTACGCTTTAACTCAGCAACTGTTGATTCAACAAACGAATCAGGAGTCCACTGCTGCTGACAGCCACATATGTGTACCACAAAGTTTCTCAAAAGAATGGCACCTTCAGTGGAATGGTATACTTCAGGATGAAACTGAATGCCCCATGTGGACTCATTTTCAATTTGAAAACCAGCGATTTCAACATCGGCGGTACTGGCAATCACCTTAAAATTTCCGGGTTTATGCAAAATGGTATCGCCATGCGACATCCAAACCTGACTATTGGGGCTCATACCCGACATCAACGCATTGGTTATATCGATAAAACCCAGGTTTGCACGGCCATACTCTCTTATCCTGGATGGCATCACTTCGCCTCCTGAAGTTTGCGCCAGGTATTGAGCCCCGTAACAAACAGCCAGTAGAGGAAATTTGCTCTGAATGCCTGATAAATCAGGATAAGGTGCATCCTTATCGCGGACTGAAAAAGGGCTTCCCGAAAGAATCACCCCTTTCACATGGTCACCTAAAGTAGGAATTTTGTTAAAAGGGTAAATTTCGCAATACACATTTAACTCCCTCACTCTGCGCGCAATAAGCTGAGTATATTGAGAGCCGAAGTCTAAAATGATGATGGTTTCCTGCATTTGGCAAAGATAGGAAAAAGGAAGAAGAGTTCATGGTAGAGAGATGCAAACAACCATCAGGATTTTAACGCTTTAATTTCACAGATAGAACCGACTCCTGATTTTGTTTTTGCACCTGAAGATTTTTCGGAATCTGCATAAACCTCTTTTCATCCTAAATATAAGTTCCACTCAGCATATAAATGAAACTGTTTTACCACCGGTCAGGATAATATAACCTGATTGAAAATATATCTGGTACAACCCTATCCTAAAAGTTAGTAATTTAGTGCTTTCTGCAGGCTGTCCTGCTATCTGAAATTTTGATACTGCATTGAATGAAATGAGCAATGCCGGTTTATCAGTTTGCATGGCGGATTGTCAGAAATCACTTTCTTACTTAAGGTTGACACACAACGTAACAAGCCCGATTCACAGAAATGCCTTTCAATATCCAAAGAAATCTCACCAGGTTAACCCTAACCGGAATCTTACTGATTACGCTGATTGCTTCGTCGAACCTGAATTGGGGTAAACAGAACTGGCATGGGATTATTGAATCCGACGCCAAAGGATATTATTCCTATCTGCCAGCCATATTTATTTACCATGATCTGAATTTTGGATTTTTCGACTCGATTGAAAAGGGAAAGTATTTTGACAAAAACTACTACTACGATTACAGGGTTGGTTCCAATGGAAACATTATCAATAAGTATTATTGCGGGACTGCTTTTGCTGAGATGCCCTTTTTTATGATAGCTCACGCCATAGCTGGTACACTCAATTTTGATGCTGATGGCTATTCGAAACCTTATGCAGTAATGGTGAATGTAGCTGCATTATTTTACCTGTTGGCAGGATTGTTTTTTTTAAACCGAACCCTTAACCTATTTAATATCAATAAACTGAATAAATCTATTACACTGGTGGCTGCTGTTTTTGCCACGAATCTTTTTTATTACGCGGTGGTCGAACCCGGCATGTCGCATATTTATTCGTTTGCCTTTATTACAATGTTCCTGCACTACGCTTTCAGATATTTTAAAACATTACAATTGAAATATCTCATTCTCGTGTCATTAACTCTGGGAATAATTGTACTGATCAGACCCGTAAACGGGCTGATTGTGTTTGCATTACCTTTTGCTGCATTGCGTTGGGATGCATTCAAAGCCGGCCTGGTCAATTTGTTGAAGCACAAAGGCTCATTCGTAAAAGCTACCGTTTTGTTTTTAGTGGTAATCTCAACCCAGCTGATTATTTACAAAATTTCAACCGGGAAATTTTGGGTTTATGCCTATGGCGAAGAAGGATTTAATTTTCTGTCACCGCATATTTTCGATATTCTGTTCAGCTACAGAAAAGGACTCTTTGTATATACTCCACTTCTATTCATAGCACTATCGGGCGGATATTTCCTGTACAGGTTGTCTGCTTTTGCCTTTTATTCATGGTTTGGCTACATGCTGCTCATTACCTATGTACTTTCATCGTGGTGGATGTGGTATTACGGCGGAAGCTTTTCAGGCAGAGTTTATGTGGAATATATTCCGCTGTTCATGATTTTGCTTTCCCTTGTTTTGCAGGGAATACAAGCGAAAATTATGAAATATTCATTTTATCTGCTTGTATTTTTATTGCTAGTGGTTTGTCAGATTCAAACTTACCAGTATCGTTACAATCAGATACACTGGAGTGAAATGACCAAAGCAAAGTATTGGGATGTTTTTCTGAGAATAGATAAACTTTGAAGCATTGCTACTTCAAAGTTTATTTTATATTAACGCCTTCTTAATCAACCCAATCGGCAATAAAAAGGTTGGTATAATGTGTACCTCCGTTGTTTCGGTTTGATGAAAATATCAGTTTCCTGCCATCGAACGAAAACATTGGAAATGCATCAAAAACCGGGTCGTAGGTAATACGCTCAAGTCCGCTTCCATCGAGGTTCACCATATAAAGATTGAATTCAAACCCCCGCTCTCCGGCGTGGTTGGAGCTGAAAATGATTTTGTTACCTGATGGTGTGAAAAACGGGGCCCAGTTGGCTTTACCAAGGTGTGTGACCTGTTTAAGATCGCTGCCATCCACATTGCAGGTATAAATTTCCATATTGGTTGGGGCAACCAGCCCCTGCCTGAGCAAATCCTTGTAGTCGGCAATATCTGCTTCGGTTGTAGGGCGTGACGCACGAAACACGAGTTTTTTCCCATCGGGTGAAAAGAACGCACCTCCATCATAACCCAATCCGTAAGTAACCTGCTTAACATCGCTGCCATCCAATTTACAGGTAAATAATTCAAGATCACCGGTTCTGTCGGAAGTAAATACAATCAGATCTCCTTTGGGCGAAACTGTTGCTTCAGCATCGTAACCGGGATTTTTTATAAGGGTATCAACAATGCGGCCATTCAAATCGCTGATGTAAATATCGAAATCGGCATAAATTGGCCATAAGTATTTACCATCGGCCCTATGGCCCGGTTCAGGCGGGCAGGCATTGCCGCCCGAGCGTGTTGATGCATAAAGAATGGTTGAATCGCCGGACATAAAATAAGAACAGGTAGTTCGCCCTACACCATTGCTGATGAGCTGAGGAATATGATTAAGCATATCGCCATCGCTGAAAGGGAATGTATAAATCTGATCACAGGCTGCACCCCAACCGGCACTCTTGGCCTGAAATGTAATGCGTTGATTGTCAAAACTGAAATAGGCTTCGGCATAATCGCCATTTTGGGTGAGTTGCTTCACATTTTTGAGGTGAATTTCCTGAGGATAATGGCGCGTAGTATCTGGCTGGGATGCTGAACCTGAAAATTCAGGTAAAGAAACAACCGATGCTCCGGCCAAAGGGGCAGCACAAACAATAATAGTAAAAGCAAGTAGTTTTATCAGGTTTTTCATATGCATGGTAATAGTGAATTATGTTATGAAACAAAGTATAATAAACTACGGTTGGTCAAAATAGTTCATAATTACCCCGCAAGAACTTACCTTTCAAACCTGGTTAATGAATGCGAACGGCTTAAAACCTCAATTGCATTTTTGAAATATGGCGTATATTTACCTGCCTGAAATTATTGCAGGATGGAAGAAGCAATCTATTTTACCGATGCTGAAGAATTCAGAGGCTGGCTTGAATACAACCATCGAATGGCTGAGTATTTATGGGTTGGATTTTCGAAAAAAGGCAAGGGTAAAAAGCAGGTTTTCGGTTACCAGGAGGCTGTTGCGGTATCGCTGTGCTATGGCTGGATTGATGGCCGCACACAATCGGTCGACCAGCTGCACTATCGTGTACGGTTTACCCCCCGCAAACAGAATAGTGTATGGAGTAATAAAAATTGCCAGCTGGCCGAAGAACTGATTGCCACCGGGCTTATGCATCAATCAGGCCTGGATGCTTACAACCGGAGGCCTGACAAGTCGAGCCCCTATTCCTATGAGAGCAGGCCTGCGCAACTCAGCGAAGAAATGGAAGCCCTTTTGATGGAAAATAGTAAAGCATATTATTACTTTATGAATGCATCCGCTTCATATCGCAAAACCTGCATTGCATGGATTATGAGTGCAAAAACCGGATTAACACAATTAAAACGCCTCAACACTCTCATTAACAGCTCCAACAAGGGTAAGCGAATTCCGATGCTTGGCGGGAAAAAGGATTTTACGCTTTGATTCAATACATTAAATTGCGTGCTATGCGACTTAAAACAATACTTGTTCCACTTTTGATGGCTGCTTGCCTCCAAACGATAGGGCAAAATCAAAACCTGTCTGATGGATTTGTTTTTGATGGTGAACCATATATTGCAGTTAATCCCGCCAATGCAAGCCATATAGTTGCAGCCTGGATGGGATTTCAATTTCAGCATCAGATCGTGATCAAAACGCGTACTTCATTCAACGGAGGGCGCTCATGGAGTAACATAAGCACAATTCAGCATGTACAACAGGGCTTTACCTCGGCCGATGTATCGCTCTCATTTAACCGAACAGGGGATGTTTTTATCTGCAATATAGACTACGACCCTGCTTTTGGTGCAGGTGGAGTTTATGTCAGAAAATCGACAGATGGTGGGCTTACCTGGAATGAGGCGGTGCAAGCCATAGGATTGAACAGCGACCCGGGCATGCTACCCATCGACCGCCCCTGGCTTGTTTGTAACCAATCTTACAGCCCGTTTTCGGGAAACCTATACATTACCACAGTGAGCGCCACCGGTGCCGCTGGCCCGCTTTATCACCCTTATTTAATCCGGTCGACCGATTATGGAGCGACTTTTGAACCTTGGCAATATGCAGATACTGCCGGTTGGCTTGCCGGTTCAATGATTCCTAAACCAATGGCAGCGCCGGCCGTAACTGCTGATGGTTCCCTTATTCTGGCATATCCCAGTTATGTGCCCACACAAAACATTTTGCCACAATTTGTGCTCGCCGTATCATCTGATGGTGGCATTGGATTTAATTATTCAAATATCTTCGCCTCGACTGCATCAGCCAGTGCAGGCGACACTTCCGCAAAAAAAGGCTATTGCCTTATGGCCGATCCTTCCTTAAACGGACACTATGCATTTATTTACCAGGATAGCCCGCTGGGCGACCGCGATATTTACTGCCGTGAGACTTTTGATACCGGTAATTCGTGGAGTAATGCCATAAGAGTAAATGATGATCAGGCTGGAAATGAAAGGATGCAGGATTTGTCGTGGGCCGCATTTAACCAGCTGGGCGACCTTGCCATCTGCTGGCGCGACAGGCGGCATGCGTCGGATTCGGGCTATGCAACCCGTTACGAAATGTACGCTGCTGTAAAATACCACGATTCAGTAACCTTTCATCCGAACTTCAGGCTAACTGATGCTGAAATTGATTTTGATGAAGTACTTTTGTTGAATGGCAACGACTTTTCAAGCATTGCTTTTGTAAACGATACCATTCATGCCGTTTGGGGCGATACCCGCAGTGGTAAACTCAATATATGGTATCAGCGAACCAGTGCGGCAGGTGTGCCGCTTGGTTTAACCCAACTTGATGAATCAGTAAAACCACAATTAAAGGTATCAGGCAATGGCAGCGGATATCCTATAAGGATCCGTTATCAAAATCAAGAAATAGAGGAATGGAAGCTCATTTCATTGGAAGGTAAACTATGCGATTATGGTTCATTTGAGCAGCCAACAGATGAATTTATGATCCACGATTCACCGATGCAACCCGGTGTCTATATTTTAATGGTAATGATAAACGGCGATTGGATAACTGCAAAAATCAAAATACACTGATTAAACTTAGCTATACATTGCAATGAAAAGCTATTTTACATCACAACAAACCGAAATCAGGCGGGTTATTGGTGGAAGAAGCAACTTATTTCTTATACTTTCACAGCAATCTGCAGTTCTTGTCGATACCAGCACTTCACACCATTGCATGCATTTAATCAGCATAGTAAATGCCCTTAAAGATAAGCCGGTTAAATATCTGGTAATTACGCATGCACATTTCGATCACGCCGCCAATGCAAGAGCTATTAAACAAAAGTTTGGCTGCAAATTGGTTATTCATGAAGCTGAACTTCCATTTTTACAAGCCGGTGATACACCCATGCCGGCAGGCACCAATTGGTTTACACGTTTTTTAAGCCGGAAAGCTGGTGAATGGATGCGGAAATATGTGGCTTATGCAGGGTGTGAAGCCGATATCTGTTTAAGAGGCTCCGATGAATATCAATTAACACCCAGTATCAGGATTATGCACACACCCGGACATACCGAAGGTTCAGTCAGCCTGATTGTTGATGATGAAATCGCTATTACCGGCGACACTATTTTCGGGGTATTTCCCCGCAGATGCTTTCCTCCTTTTGCCAATGATATCCCGAAATTGCTGGCAAGCTGGCAAAAACTTGCAATGAGTGGCTGTAAATTGTTTCTGCCATCACATGGTAATAGTCGCAGCCTGATAATTCTTGAAAAAGAGTTAGTTAAGTATAAAATCGCACCGGAATAATAGTTAAAGGTATCCTCCCAATGAATGGTAAATAAGATTGCCACGCATATTTCTTGCCCGAAATGGGGTAATAAATCCACAGATTATATCTTTACAAAATTCGCTATCTATCTGTTTTTCATATAGTTAACAATTTTTTTTAATGGCTGGCTCATATTTTGACTTTCAGGAGTAAAACTTTAATCTCGTTAACTATGAAAAAGCTCCTTCTAATCGTACTTGTACTACCGTTTATACTGGCATCATGCGAAAACAAAGAACAAACGGCACGTATCCAGCAACTCGAAAAAGATCAGGCCCAATTGCTAACCACTATCAATTCGAAAGATTCGACCATTAATGATGTTTTGGAAACGTTGAATCAGATAGAAGTTAATTTGAGCGAAATAAAAACCAGAGAAAAACTGATTAGTCAGAAAACTTCAAACGGAGCTGAACTGAATATGCCAGTACGCGACCGGATTAACGAAGATTTCAGGCTGATTAATGAGCTGATGGCTGACAATAAAAAGAAAATTGCCTCCATTTCGGCAAAACTCAAACAATCAAATTTGAAAATCTCAGAATTTGAGAAAATGATTGAACTTACCAACCAGCAGCTGGCTGAGCGCGATACTGAAATTGAACAATTGCGCACGCAGTTAAACAGCCTTAATTTCTCCATTGCGGCACTGAATGATACCATTTCGACCATCAAAAACCGCAACACCCAGCTTTCGTCGACCATCAATGATAAAACCAACGAACTCAATACTGCTTATTTCGTTGTTGGCCCGCGTAAAGAGCTTATTGAAAAGCAGATTCTGAACAAGCAGGGTGGTTTTCTCGGTCTTGGCCGTACTCAAAAACTTTCGGGCGATGTAAACTTGTCTGACTTTACCAAAGTCGACATACGTTCGCTCAAATCAATTCCTCTGGGAGTAAAAAAAGCCACGCTTTTGTCGGTACATCCTGCAGGATCATACGAAATAGTAGGTTCAGACAAGAAGGTTGATGAAATTGTTATCAAAGACCCTGCAATATTCTGGCAAAAATCTAAAATGCTCGTGATTTCTACTGAGGTGTAGTTGTTACAAGCCGGAAAGTTCCCCACACCGGGAACATCAGAAGCCGCCGCCCATGCTGTGGCTTCTTTTTTTTGTATAAATGGAAGAAGTTTTTCGAAAAAATTAGCCATACCTTTGTATAACATGAATAAACAAAGGCAATCAGAGGGTGTTAAGGGAAAAGTTCTATCCGGCTTTTTTATCCTGCTGCTCATTGCATTGGCTGCAGTGGTGGCTGTAATAGAACTTGCTACTCAACTTGCCCCACCTGAATCGGGCTCCTCTGAATCTGTTACCAAGCTTACATTGGTAAGTAATCTGCTTTCGAAGCTGGTTGAAGCCAATGGGCAGGGAAGGGCCTATATAACTACCGGCGATAAACGCTTTTTGTCGAAATACCGCAAACTGGATAAAGGAATACGCAGCCTGACCGATTCACTTAAGTATTACAGTGCCCTTCAGCCCGAACAATATAAGCGAATACTGGTTGTGGATAGTCTTCTTAAAATCAAACGAAGTACCATGGAGAGTTTCTTCAGAAACCGTTCTGAAGATGATACGCTTTTCAACGATATTTTAGGAAGTGCCCCGGTTCAGGGTTTGAATGATTCAACGGCAGGTCAATCCGTTTCAAGAACTCAACCAGAAAAACAAGGTCAAGCCATACTGGACGAAGAAGCCGAGAAACAACCGTTTTTCAAAAAAATTTGGAACAACATTACAGGTAAAAAGCCAAGACGCGACAGCATTGCTAAAATTGATGTTGTTCCTCCTCTTTTGTCTGACTCACTCATTTTTACCAGCAATGCCGATACTACCATCGAAATGGTAAAATCGCAGTTGCGGCGTATGGGAGAGCACGAAAGGCTAAGCAGACAGCGGAATATTGAGCTCGACCTTCTGTTGATGCGCACCGACCGTATTATTATGGATGAGATACGCTCCGTACTTCTGTTATTCGAAAAAGAGGAGATAAACAGAGCCATTTCAGATGCACGCAACAGCCGCGAAGTGTATCGCCGCTTGTGGTACACGGCATTGGTTCTTGCTGCCGCCGGTTTGCTTACCATGATTGTGTTTGTTGTGCTCATCTGGAAAGACCTTGCCCGGAGTAATTTTTACCGCCGGCAACTTGAATCATCGCGTGCGCTGGCCGAAAAATTGCTCAAGGTTAAAGAGTTGTTTCTGGCCAATATGAGTCATGAAATACGAACACCCATTACGAGTATAATTGGTTTCAGCGAAAGACTGGAAACTACCCGCCTTTCGAAAGAGCAAAAAAACTATCTGGCATATATCAATGCCTCGTCAGAGCATTTACTCGGACTTGTTGACGATTTGCTCGATTATTCGCGTATCGAAAGCGGCCGTTTTAATCTTGAAAACATCCCGTTTTTGGCCGATTTGCTATTCAGGCAATCGTACGAAGCATACAAGCATAAAGCGCAGCAAAAAGGCCTTGAGATGCATTATGTATCCAATTTACCTGAAAATATGGCCGTTGCCGGCGATCCGCTCCGACTCAGGCAAATACTTTACAACTTATTGAACAACAGCCTGAAATTTACCGAAAAAGGAAGTATTTCGCTCAATGTGGAATGTGAATTGCACGAGAACCGGTGTATAATAGCCTTTAAAGTGGGAGATACAGGAATCGGAATTCCTGCAGACAAACAGCAGGAGATTTTCAGCGAGTTTACACAAGTGGATGCAGGAATAACACGAAAGTACGGCGGATCGGGACTGGGTCTCGCCATTTGCAGCAAGCTGGTTGAATTAATGGATGGGAAAATTGAACTAAACAGTCAGCCGGGTGAGGGCACCAGCATTCAGGTAGAATTAGCACTCAATCTCTTTGAAGGAAATATACAACCGCAGGTTGCCAGTATGTCGCCAGGTTCGAAATTAAACCTGAGTGGAACCCGTATTTTATTGGCCGAAGATGATGAAACCACCCGCATGTTGCTAATGGATACACTCAATCAGGCCGGCGCTTTAACATTGGCAGCGCCCGACGGAGCTGAAGCACTGGCAATTTTCAAACAGCCGGGAATGAACTTTCATTTAATAATAACCGACATTCGCATGCCCAATCTGAGCGGGCCGGAATTTATAAACACACTTACAGCCTATTGTGCAGAAAACAATATTGAAATACCGCCGGTACTTGGGCTAACCGCACATGCTACAAAGAACGAACTCGATATTTTCCGCAATGCGGGCATTCAGAAGTTTCTGATAAAGCCCTTCAGGCAGCAGCAACTGGTTGACGCCCTTTCTGAAATCCTGAATATAAAACCCTTCGACGATGATTCAGGCGCAGGATTTATAGAGGATATGGATGTTGAAATCACTGAGTATCAGCCTTTAAATCTGCAGGCTTTCACCCGATTTGCTGGTAATGATCCTGAAGCACTCAAAAAAATACTTCAATCATTGCGAAATTCAATTTTATCAACAGCCTCACAACTTACTGAAACGGCTGAAGCCGGGGATTATGAGCGCACTTCGCTACTGGCGCACCGGTTGTTACCAAATATGAGGCATCTTGGAGAACACGATGAAGTTGCTTTGCTAGTTAAACTTGAGGCCCTGAAGCAAGAACCCCGGCCTGATGATGATATCATCAAAAGCTATATTATCAGCCTGAATGAAGGTTTGAAGCGAATTGCAGAAATGCTGGATAATGAGGTTGACGCCTAAAGTGGAATACCGAATTGTTTCATCTTATTGTAAAGCGTTTTACGGTCAATATTTAGCATTCGGGCTGCCTTCGATTTATTGAAGCGCACTTTTTCGAGTGCCGAAAGTAAAACCTCCCGTTCGCTGCGGTGGGCGGCATCCTTTAGACTAAAATCACTGCCTGCTGCCGTTTCGGGCTGGGCTTCGGGCATATCGGCCGGCACACTTTCGTGAATAATTTCATCGGGCAATGTATCAATTTCAATGCGGGTACCCTGTGACAACAGCACCGCTCTTTTAATAATATTCTTGAGTTCCCTGAAATTACCCGGCCATGAATACCCGGCAAATACACGCAGAACCTCGTTCGAGAGACTTTCAACATTGCGGTTAAGTTCGCGGTTAGCCTGAGCCAGAAAATGCTGGATAAACACCGGCAAATCGTCAGGGCGTTCGCGCAACGGGGGCACCTGCACCGCAAACTCGTTGATACGATGGTATAAATCTTCTCTGAAATCGCCTGCTGCGACCGATTTTTTTAAATCATCGTTGGTAGCAGTAATAATTCTCACATCAATGGGCGATTCGGAGGTTGATCCGATACGGCGCACCTTGCGCTCCTGAATGGCCCTGAGAAGTTGAACCTGAATATCGTAGCCCAGATTACCAATTTCATCCAAAAAAATTGTGCCTCCGTTGGCGGCTTCAAATTGCCCCTGTTTGTCGGAAAAAGCACCGGTAAAAGATCCTTTCAGATGACCAAACAGCTCGCTCCCAGCCAAATCGCGAGGCAATGCACCACAATCGATGGCAATAAATGGTTTATCGTTACGCTCACTCAACTGATGAATTTTGCGTGCGACAAATTCTTTTCCGGTACCGCTTTCGCCCATAATTAAAACCGACATTCCGGTAGGAGCTACCAGGCGTACATACTCCAGAATACGGGCCGACGCTGCACTTTTACCTTCAACAAAAAAGGACTGATCGCTTGAAACTACCGGTGTCGACTGCCCTGCTGAGGAGCTTATAAGAGCACGTTTAACCGTAATTAAAATCTCATCGGGATTCACCGGTTTGGCAACATAATCGAAAGCGCCCACTTTCATGGCCTGCACCGCAGTGCGAATGTCGGCATAACCCGTCATAAGTATAACCGGTACACCGGGTGCTTCGCGAAGTGAATGGTGTAGAATATCAAGACCATCACGGTCAGGTAAACGCAAATCGGTAAGGATGATATCAGGATTGAACGATTTGATCCTTTTAATGGCTTCGGCAAACGAAAATGACTGCTGCACTTCGAATCCGTTCTTTTGCAGAAAAGTATCCAGCATCAGGCAAAAGGTTACATCATCGTCAACAATCAGAACTTTACTCATTTCAAAAATTATTTAACAGCTTGCCGCAAAAATAGCTACAAAATACCACAACAACCAAAAGCATACCTTCCTGCAATCCGGAATTCACGTTTAAGACAAATATTTCACAACCTTCGAAATAAGCTCTTCTTTGCGAATAGGCTTTGAAATATAGTCGTCGCAACCAGCTTCCAGCGCTTTTTCACGGTCGCCACTAAGGGCCAGAGCCGATTGCGCTATAACCGGAAGTCCCGGGCGTATAGCTTTAATTTGGGTAGTAGCTTCAAATCCGTTCATACGCGGAAGTTTAAGATCCATAAATATAAGATCGATGGACCGATTGTATTTTACAACACGAACGGCTTCCTCACCATTTTCGACCCATTGTATATTAAAATCGAAGGAAGAAAGCATGCGAACCAACAACTTATAATTCAGCATTTCATCTTCGACCACCAGCACATTTTTACCCGGACTTACCTTAACTTTGGTTGAATCCGACTCGGCCAAATCAGGCAATTTCTTATGGACAACCGGTTTGTAAGGGATTGTAAAGAAGAATTTTGATCCGGTACCCGGGGCACTTTCAAGCCAGATTTTTCCGCCCATCAGTTCAACATATGATTTGGTAATGGAGAGACCAAGGCCTGTGCCCCCAAATAATGCCGGATGATTATGCTCAACCTGGGTAAAACGCTTGAAAATTTCCTCATGCATTTCGCCCGGAATCCCAAGGCCGGTATCGATAACACAAAATTCGATAAAATCACCTTTGAGCTGATATTCATACGAAACACTGCCTTTATCAGTAAACTTTATGGCATTGCTTATAAGGTTTGACAATACCTGGTTCAGCTTGGTTTCGTCAGTGATAAGGCTGGCTTTTTCGTTGGCAAGACTTGTAGTATAGCTCAGGGCAATGCGCTTTTCACCGGCTTTAGCCATAAGCTGATGATAAACAATTTGCATTACTTCATTAATATTTACCTGCGACAGGCTTAATTTTTCCTGTCCGGCTTCAAGGGTGGCTATATTAACAATATCAGTGATGATTGATAACAACTGATTGCTGCAACTTTGAATCACCGAATTAAATTCTTCTATTTCAGCGGGAGTGGAATTTTGCTGGGTTAACAGACTCGAAAACCCAACAATACCATTCATAGGTGTGCGGATTTCGTGGGAGATATTGTGCAGAAAAGCTGTTTTGAGGCGGTCACTCTCCTCGGCCTTTTCTTTGGCACGGGTAAGTTCCTCAATTAACTCAATACGCTCGGTGGTATCACGCACCACTGCCAGCACCCGATCATTGTCGAGTTTGACCATTCGTGCCTCAAAATAACGGTGAGCACCACCCATATCCACAGAGTATTCATATTTGCGCAACCCGCCGGTTTCGAGCACCAGCTTCATGTTGTCGAGCGTAAGTTTCATAATATCAGTGCGGCCGGCTTCAGAAATATGCCGGTTGAGGTAGGTGGTGTGTTGTTCAAGATAATCGTGCGGACTGTTGGAGATATATTCTTCGAGATTTCCCTGGCGGTTAATTACAAAAATGGAATCAGGGAAAGCACTGATAATTCCACGGTTTTTATTTAAGCTTTCCTCTGTAGCTTCCTTAGCTTCAAGTAGTTGATTTATCATACTTTGCCTTTCGGTGATATCGTCGGCAATAACAATAACAACTTCTTCGCCAAAATATGTTCCTTTGTATAACCTCACCTCCTTAGGAAATTCTTCGCCATTGCTACGCTTTCCCCAAAACTCGATGTATTGTGGAATGCCGGCAAAAGCCTTACTCAAGATTTCTGGCAAATTGATGGAGGCATTCTTTTCGGCAACTGATAAAAAATCCGGGGTTGAGCCAATGAATCTTTCGCGAGGATATCCATACATTTTTACGGCGCCCTCGTTTACATCGATAAAGCGGCCCTGTTTATCCTGTATATAGATGGCGCTGGTAATACTGTTAAACAAACCACGGTAGCTTTCTTCGCTTCGTACAAGCGCTTCCTTTACTTGTTTGCGGTTAACGGCCACTGCAGCCATTTTGATAAAGGCTTCGATAACCTCGGAATGTTGGAGATCTTTGCCGCGCGGTAAAATAATGGTTACATCACCCAGCAAATCGTTGCGCCGGGCAAATCCCATTTCATAAATTGTTCCTATATCAATCAGCCGCTCAATGGCTTTGCATACTGTTTTATTAACCGCACCGGCCAGTAATTCAAATAAATCTTTGCGCGTAGTGAGCTTTTGGTACAGTGTTTCCTGTTTACGCTGCGGATCCAGATAGGCACTCATTCCAATAGGATTCTGCCCTACCAATGATAAAAGCTGAGTAATAAATTTCCCGACACCATGCAGGCTTTCAAGCCGGGTTGTCTGGTCTTCTTCATGGAATGAAGTAACCATAATAATGCATTTTCCGGCAAGCTGATGTACTTTCTCGCCAATAAATTCGTACACATTGGCTTCGTCATCAAGCTCAAGAAATTCCAACGCCGATTTATTAAGCAGTTCTGTTAATTCACTCACCTTTAGCCCTTTGGTAATATTTCGGCCGAAAATCACAAGTCCTTTGCGAGAGCCATCATCGTTGAAGAGCGGCACTTTGATTACGTCAAAGGTTTGCATTTCTCCATTCTTATCCGGAACAATTTCTTCGATGCGAATGGAGGTGCCGGCATCCCAGGCTTTATGATCAGATTCCATGCAGGCCCTGAAACCATCATAGTACATTGGCAATGTGCATGGCATCAACTCATCATCGGTTTTGCCCATGTAATCAACTTTTTCGAGCTGATACAACCCGAGAATCCCGTTATTGGCCTGAATCCATCTGCCAAACCCATCTTTGAATAAAATCAGATCGGGAGTAGAGTTGATGAGCACCTTTAATTTCTCTTCGGCATTGATAAGCTTACGGCTCGATTCAAATCGCCGCTCCTCGTTTTCAATGGCCCGGGCAATAATATTAAAAACCTGATGGTTTATTGATTCAGAAGGCGACAATTGCCTGTAAAAAACCAGCAAAAGACCCGGTTGTTCCTGAGCTGAATTTATAAATCTGGCATCCAAGCCTTCGAAACCTGCATTGGTGAATGCATCAGGAAGTTCGTTGCCTTTGAGGGTTATTAAAACGGAATAATCATTGGTAAACCTGCGTCTTAAATCATTCAGAAGAAAATTATCGTGGTCTAACAACGGCTTAACAGCGCATTCGTCGCGCCCTGTGATCATCGATGTTATGGCAGGTTCATCACTACGCTGATAAACAGCACAGGAAGATCCTACATAGAGACATAACAAATCAATCAGTTGAATTATATTATTTTCAGTAACGGCACTCTGATTGAGCAAAGCTGTGTTGAGAGCTTCCTTAAAGTCATTCAGTTTCAGGCTGCTTTTAAAGCGGTCATTTATCCGGATATCTGAATCAGTATTGCCAGCATCAGGTGAATGGGAATCACTGTAGGACGACTCAATATACTGCCAGAGTTTACGGATGATAGCCCGATAATTTTCATCCTGACCATTGCGCTCACTACTTTTAATCGACAGTGCTTCAGTTACTTCCTGTTGCAACCGCTGCATATCCTTCACATTTTCATCGTTCATCATAAGCCGGTAATAAATTAATGCCTTCCACTTATTAAATTATCTAATAAACCAAATATAAAGGTAAGTAATTTCATCTTCCAAATTGCAATTCGCACAAATTGCCTTTACTTTGTCAATTAATTTCTGCTGTCTTTTTTTGTCACCTAATACTGATGCACTTTTCAGGAAATGGATCATAAAGAAATGTTACCGGACACAGTGATTATCGGAGCTGGACCGGCGGGGTTGTTTGCTGCGGCACAACTCAATGGCCATACGTTGCTTCTTGAGAAAAATGAACTTCCCGGTCGCAAACTTATGATATCCGGTAGCGGTCAATGCAATTTAACACACTCCGGAAGCATTAAATCATTTCCTCTCCGCTACGGAAATGCAGCGACTTTTATCAGAAAATCCCTTTTTGCATATGATAATCTGAGGGTTGTAAAATTCTTCAACAACCTTGGAGTAGCATCAACCAAAGATAAAAACGGCAAAATTTTTCCTTCTTCATTGAAAGCCGGAGATATTTTAAATGCTCTGATTAAAGCGGGATCAATGCGTGGTGCTATTCTACAGACCCGTGAGAACGTTACAAATATCGGTCGTGCAGGTGATCTGTTCAATATAACCACTGGCAATACCACCTACACCGCGCGTTACCTGCTTATTGCAACAGGCGGACTCTCCTATCCTGCAACCGGTTCAACAGGCGATGGCTATCGCTTTGCGAAGGCGCTGGGTCACACTGTAGCCGAAACGTATCCGGCTTTGACTCCTGTAATAGTTCAAAATTATAATTTCGCAGCACTGCAGGGAATTACGCTTCCACAAGCCCGGATTGCGTTGTACAGAAATAAACGCAAAATCAATGAACACACTGGTTCAATTGTTTTTACCCGAAACGGGCTTTCCGGACCCGGAATTATTGATTTTTCACGCTATATCAGAGCCGATGACATACTCAAAGTAAATGTAACGCCGGTTACAGCCGAACAGCTGAATCATAACCTGAAACAAGTTTCGCAATTGAATGGTAGTATGCAGCTTCAAACGGCCCTTAAATATCTGCAGGTGCCGCGCAATCTGCTGCTGCTGCTGCTCGATTTAGCCGAGGCCAAACCCGAGATGCGCATTGCCGAAATCAGCAAAGCTTTGCGGCTTCGCATTGCAGCGCTGCTGACTGAGCTACCTTTTGAGGTGGCAGGAACAGGAAGTTATAAACAGGCTATGGCTACTACCGGAGGCGTGGTATTATCAGAAGTTAATTCAATCTCAATGGAATCACTTATTTGCCCGAACCTTTATTTTGCCGGTGAGGTACTTAATATTGATGGTGATACTGGTGGATTTAATATACAGGCAGCTTTTTCGACCGCCTATGCAGCTGCTACATCGATTAACGAAAAACTTCAGAAAGAGAATCAGGATTAATCGATGCCGGCAAAGTGTTTCATAAACTGAACGCGCTCATAGGCAGCCGGATTTTCGGCCTTCTTAAAACTCATTAGGCCGATAAAATCTTCTGTTTTTTCGTAATTGTGCTTTTCCATCCAGACTTTCAGTCCCTGGTTCATTTCATCGATGCGATCAAATCCATTTTTGTAAAGCGTAGAGGCAATTTGTACGGCTTTAGCACCGGCTAACATCTGTTTTATCAAACCAGTGCTGTCGTGAACCCCGGTTGAGGCACACACATCGCAATACAATCGGTCGCTGAGCATAGCTACCCAGCGCAGTGATGTGGTAATTTCTTCGGGCGTGCTGAATACGTTGGTGGCAAGCACTTTGAGGTTGTCAATATTGATATCGGGCGAATAAAAACGATTGAACAGCACAATACCCGATGCCCCTGCCCACGACAGTTTGAGGGCCATTTTGGCAAGGCCGGAAAAGTAATAACTGATTTTGAGCGAAACCGGAATCTTTACCATTTTCTTAACTTCATCCAGAATTGTAAAGTACTTCATTTCATTTTGTTCGCCGTCCATCATCGGATCGCTGGGTAAAATAAATATATTCAACTCAAGGCCATCGGCTCCGGCTTCTTCAATATTGCGGGCAAAACTGGTCCATTCCTCAGCACTCACGCAGTTGATGCTGGCTATTACAGGAATCGTGACTGCAGCTTTCGCATTGCGTATCAGTTTCAGATATTCATCAACACTGTGATCGCGACTGTAGTTCGAAATATAATCCACCGCTTCGGGATATTGGTTCAATGTGTTGTTGCCTGAAACGGTGTGCGTAATTTCATACCTGATTTGTTCTTCGAACAACGATTTCAGCACCACAGCCCCTGCACCGCGCTTTTCGAATTCAATGATGTTCTCAATGGAACTGGTAAGGCCAGAACTTCCTATGATTACAGGACTGCTAAGCTGCAGGCCCATGTAAGATGTTGATATATCTGTCATATTTTCAGCAACTTTGATATTGAACAAATCAGTAAATGAATCCAACTTTCGACCTAACAAATGTAACCATAGATTTTAAATGATCATATCCAATCGCTTTTTTTATTGAGATGCTGATCATATGTTCAAAAAAAAAGAGCCGCCTTCTAATGGCAGCTCTTTGTAATTTGGTTTGGGATTCACTTCACAGCCTTACATGGCATTGCTCAGTTTTCTGAAATAGTTGTCCTGATGCATAACTTCAATGGCTTTCTTAAGTTCAGGATCAATAGGACTGATCACTTCGAAATACGAGCTTACATCGAACAAATTGCGGGCAATCAAACCTTTAAGAATATATTGAATATCAATGCCAGACCTGTTTAAATCTTCATCCGTTGCCTTTACATCCTTCGAAGCTGCAAATTCCCTGAACTCATCAAAGATTTTTCCATCGGCATTAAAATCACTGATAAATGCCTGCAGGTTCGGATATTGAGACTTCAACTGATTCCGGTTAATTTCCATGTAATTCATTACAAATTCGTTAAGCAGGCCTGTCCGCGAAATGTCGGTATAATATTTTGACGAAGATGCAGTATCGAGCGGAACAAATACATCGGGCATGATACCACCCCCACCATATACCACACGTTTTGCTGGAGTAAAGTACTTGAGAGAGTCGGGGAATTTGATACTATCGGCCGAAACAAATTCGCCGTGTTTGTAGCGATTGGCCAAATCTTCATAGTAATCATCGGCGCCTTCGGTATAGGGTTTTTGAATGCACCGGCCCGAAGGTGTGTAATACCGGGCTGTGGTTAACCGAACCACCGAGCTATCGGGCAGCTCAAAAGGCCTTTGAACCAAACCTTTACCAAATGAGCGACGGCCAAGCACCAGTCCACGGTCCCAGTCCTGAATGGCACCGGCAACAATTTCGCTGGCTGAGGCACTGCCTTCGTTCACCATCACAATCAGTTTGCCTTTTTCAAATCCTCCGCGTGAAGTTGCTTTGAAATCCATTCGCGGACTGCGCAAGCCCTGTGTGTATACAATAAGTTTATCAGCACTCAGAAATTCATCGGCAAGATCAATAGCCACATCAAGAAAACCACCTGAATTATTGCGCAGATCAAGTACCAGGTTTTTCATGCCCTTTGCTTTAAGCGATGATAAGGCTTCACGCATTTCGGAAGTGGAGGTACGTGCAAAACGGGTAAGTTTGATATAACCAATATCGTCGGTAAGCATATAAGTTGCATCAATGCTGTTGAGCGGTATTTTATCGCGGGTAATGGTATAATCGATAAGCCCCTTGTTGCTTCTTCGTAAAATGCCCACAGTAACTTTGGTGCCCCGGGTGCCTCTGAGATGATCCATTACATAGGAATTGGTAATTTTTGGACCAAAAGCATCTTTTCCATCAATGGTAATTATTTTATCACCGGCCAGTATGCCCAGCTTATCACTCGGGCCCCCGGGTACCGCTGCAACAACAAGTATGGTATCATGAAACAACTGGAATTGAATACCAACACCATCAAAGTTACCCTGCAATGGCTCGTTGGCTTTCTGAACCTCGTCTTTCGAAATATATACTGAATGCGGATCAAGATCCTTGAGCATGGCAACTATTGCCTTTTCAGTCAAATCAGCCTGATTGGTAGAATCAACATAATAATAATTAATCATTTGAAGCAGGGCACCAAACTTCTGAACTGTTGAACGTGAATCGGTTCTATGCTGTGCAATAATTGTAGTCGTGCTGAAAAATAACAAGACAAAAGTCAGAACAAGCGCAAACTGCCTTCCGGAAAGCAAATTTTTCATGAGAATCAGGTTAGAAAAGTCAGATATAAAAAGCAAAGTTAATATTATTCATTCAACCTGTTAACAATCAGAAGGTGCTTTGGTTAAAGCAAACGCCGGTTTTAACTTTATTTAATGGTTTAAAGCAATGTCAGAATGGGAGATTTATCAATTAATTATCAATATTCTATCGCTGAAATAACATTCAGGTAAAATGGCATATGCCTAACAAACTGATCTATTGAAGCATATATATGAAATAATCATATATTCGTTATATTTAGATATCTATATTGTTACATTAATAAATTTGCATCCTTAATTCATAAAAATTGAAAAGTTTGAAGCTTTTACACCTTCACTAACCAAAAGAACTGAATGATGAAAAAACATTACTTTGCTATTCTAGCAATTGCAATTGCTGCTGCTGCAGCACTGTATGCCTTTTCGGGTGATAATGGTTACAAATATCCGTCGGGTGCTCCTGCCGGATATACCGGATCGCCCGGCGATGGCCAAAGTTGTACCGCATGCCACGGTGGCACCGCCTCCACTATATCGGGTATCCTTACCTCTGATGTACCGCCTACAGGTTACATTGCCGGAAACACTTACACATTCACAGTTACCCTTACCGGGTCAGGCAAAAAGGGATTTGAAGCATCTCCTCAGAGTCCAGCTGGTGCTTTGCTGGGCACCCTGATTGCCGGGAGTGGAAATCATCTAACCGGAAGCGGAAAGTATGTTACCCAAAGCCAGTCGAATAGTGCATCTACTGCAACCTGGAATTTTCAGTGGGTAGCCCCTGCCCCGGGCACCGGCACTGTAACCATGTATATTGCAAGAGCTCAGAACATCTCAAATGCGCGCGTTTCGACCCTCGTACTGAACGAGAATTATGGTGTTGGCAATGATGAAAAACCTGCTATAAATTGTGCAATTTACCCCAACCCTTCATCGGGTATAATATTTACCGATTTTTCGCTTCCGAAACCTGAAACAATTAAAATTCACGCATATAAGCTTAACGGACAGTTGGCTGCAAATTTATATGAAGGATTTTTGGATGCTGGTGAACACCATTTAGAATTGCCGGATGTATTAAAACCGGGAGCCTATCTGTTAACGCTGAGGTCGGAAAATTTGCAGATAAGTAAAAAATTTGTAGTACTGTAGAATGCTTTTCATTATCTGACAAGCTTTCTAAATAATCGAAATAAGAAATTAATGTCAACATTTCTGCATTAATTCGGTTTAATTAAATTAAAAACCTTAAACCTACCTATTATGACTACAAGACTACTTACTCTCGGAACACTTGTTTTGCTCGGCTCTGCTATCATTTACTCTTTCTCGGGTACATCGGGCTACAAATATCCTACCGGAGCACCGGCTGGCCATACCGGTTCGCCTGGCGACGGAAAGAACTGCACCTTTTGCCACGGAGGAACAGCAACAGCTGTTACCGGTGTTTTAACTTCAAATGTCCCTCCAACAGGCTACATCGCAGGATCCACCTACACATTTACAGTAACCCTGAGCGGCAGTGGCCGTAAAGGATTTCAGGCTTCACCCCAGAACTTCGCCGGTAACCAATTAGGAACGCTAATTGCTGGCGCAGGAACGCAATTGGTTGGTAGTGGTAAATATGTGACCCACACTCAAGCCAGTAATTCGGCAACAGCCACATGGAATTTTCAATGGGTTGCACCTGCCCAGGGCACCGGTTCAGTTACCATGTATATTGCCCGTGTGATTAGTCAGCCTAATGTAGGTCTTTCATCGCTGGTAATAAATGAGAATTTTAGTGTTGGTATTGCTAATATCTTCAAAACAGGATTTAAGGTTTACCCTAATCCAGCAAATAATACTATCTTTGTTGATATTCAACCTACCGAATCGGGTTTACTTACTGCTGAAGCAATACCGCTTAACGGAATGCAAAGTAAAGTGCTTTATCATGAAAACGTGCAGGCAGGAAAACAAACAATCAGGATTGAAAACACTTTGCCGGCAGGTTACTACCTTATCAGGGTAACTACCCCTAAAGAAACATACAGTGAAAAACTGATTATTATTTAAAGCCGATGCGCTGCCGCCTCTCCTGAGCCGGAATGACTTCCATTTTAGCTGTACGACGCGCTCAACCGAACAGGACTAAGAATGAAAAAGTACGTTATTTCTGCGGTACTGCTGGCAATTATACAGGCAGTAACCGTTCAGTGCAAACACGATGCCGATTTCAGCCTGATTGGCACTTCACCCGACCTTCCGCAACCAACAGCCAGCTGCAACCCGGATTCTGTTTACTTTGTAAACACCGTGTTACCGATTATCACATCTTCATGTGCAAAATCGGGTTGCCACGACACAGGTGGAGAATCGGGTGTAATTCTCACCGACTATTACAGGATTAAAATTACCGGTAAAGTAAAACCCGGAAACTCCGGAGGAAGCTTGCTATACAAGGTGCTTAACCGATCAGGTGAAACCCATATGCCACCGTCATCTGATCAGCAGCTTACCCCGAAACAAAAAGCAGCCATTGCCAAATGGATTGACCAGGGGGCCAAATACAACTATTGCAGCGAATGCTATTCCGATCAGTTTGCATTTGCAGCAAATATATTCCCGATAATCCAAACCAATTGCACAGGCTGCCATGGAGGCAACACTCCAACGGGAGGCATTTACCTGGATGATTATACCTCAATAAAAGCCGCTGCTGACGAAGGAAGCCTTTATGGATCAGTGGCACATCTTATCGGATATCAGCCGATGCCTCAGAATGCCACCATGCTTTCGCAATGTAATATTGATCAAATTAAAAACTGGATTGACAATGGAGCGCCTAACAATTAAAAATCTGCTTAAAGCCATTGTGCCAGTGCTGGTTTTTGGCTTTTTAACCTCTTCGTGTTATTACGACAGCGAAGAATATCTTTATCCGCAATTACCCGGAGGAAACTGTGATACCACAGGAGTAACCTACTCAGGCTTAGTAGCTCCCATTCTTGCCTCCAATTGCAATTCATGTCATTCAACTGAAGCTCCATCGGGCAGTGTGATTACCAGCACCTACGATGGATTGATGGTGGCTATTAACAGTGGTCAGTTCCGTAAGGCAATCAACCATCTTTCGGGTGCATCAGCCATGCCTAAAAACGGCTCTAAGTTACCTTCCTGCGAACTATCCAGGATTGACGCATGGCTCAATCAGGGTGCTCCTCAAAACTAAGCAATCAAAATCGATGCAAATGAAAATCAAACTGATTTCAGGCCTGTTCGTCAGCCTGCTGCTTATTTTGGTATGCCTGCCACTTCATGCCCAGGATTTAATGGATGTGTTCGGCACCGAAGAGCCAACCACCGATTATACAACGGCAACATTTAAAACAACGCGCGTTGTGAGTGGCCATTCCGTCGAAAACCCTGCTTCAGGCGTTTTACTTTTTATGATTTCACACCATTTTGGCAAAGTAAATTCAGGCGGGTACGATTTTTTCGGACTCGATCAGGCTACCATCAGGCTGGGCTTTGAATACGGTATCAACAAATTTCTGAGTGTTGGTATAGGGCGAAGCGCCTATCAGAAAACCTATGATGGCTTTGTTAAAGCCAAAGTGCTGCGGCAAAGCAAAGGCGCCCGTAACATGCCTGTAACCATGACCTTGTTCTCATCCATGGATATTTACACTTTAAAATGGCAGAACACCGATCGCAAAAACTATTTCACGAACAGAATGGCATTCGTAAATCAGGTGCTCATCGCCCGCAAATTCAACGACCACCTGTCATTGCAGCTAGCCCCTACGATGGTTCATAAAAACATGGTGAGCCATGCTTCAGAGAACAACGATACCTATACGCTGGGAATGAGCGGACGTTATAAGCTATCGCAGCGCGTAAGCGTTAATGCCGAATATTTTTACCTGATGCCAGGCAGCGTTGCTGATAACTTTACCAATCCATTGTCGATTGGTTTTGACATCGAAACCGGCGGCCACGTTTTTCAGCTGCACTTTTCGAATGCTCAGCCGATGTTCGAACGTGCATTCCTCACCGAAACCACCGGTAAGTGGAGCAAAGGCGACATATACTTCGGATTCAATATAAGCCGCGTTTTTACGATAAAAAGACCTCAGGAATTCAAAAAATAGCCATTTAAAGGTAATTTTTGACTTCCGTCAGTTTACAGGCAGGAATGGTTTTTGTACCTTGCTGCCTGTAATATTTTTAACAAATACCAACCCGTGCCCGACGAAAAAAAAAGCCTGTTGGCTTCGGCATCTGTATTTGCTGCTTTTACAGCCCTTTTGTGGCTGATAAAAGTGATAGAAATCGTTTCAGGAATTTCGTTTGCATGGCTCGGGCTCATGCCTTTACACCTAAAAGGATTGCCCGGAATTGTTTTCGCACCTTTGCTTCACGCCAATGTGGCACATGTAGCTGCCAATTCAGCACCATTTTTCCTATTGGGAACCGCCCTGCTCTATTATTATAAAAAGGATGCCTGGCGGATACTGGCACTGATTTGGCTGCTCACCGGAGTATTTGTATGGCTGTTTGCCAGAGGTGATAATTATCATATCGGTGCAAGCGGGGTGGTTTATGCACTGGCATCATTCCATTTTGTAAGTGGTTTGTTGAGGAAGGTTCCAGGGCTGATGGCATTTAGTCTGCTTGTAATTTTTCTTTATGGAAGCATGGTTTGGGGTGTATTTCCTGAGTTCTTCCCTAACGAAAATATTTCGTGGGAATCGCATCTTATGGGTATCGTAAGCGGCGTAATTGCAGCCTATGCTTTCCGCAGTGCGGAGCCGCAGCCTAAAGTTTATGAATGGATTGAAGAAGACGAACCCGAAGATCCGGATATTTCGGGCAATTCTGACACGGCAAATCCACCCTATTGGCAAAGTAACTCTACTCAAACTTCCGGTGAAGTTAATGTGGGAACAAGTGAACAACATCATGAACAATCCGTGAAATCAGAAGATGTCAGAAACGACGCTTTGTAAATATAAGTGTGAGTACGATAAATACAATTAGAAATCCGTAAAAAACTTCTACCACACCCGCGCTCAGTAATATATTTACTTCAGGATCAGATTCATTGACCTCAGCAACCGGCAGATGCTGAGGCTCATCACCTATCGTATCGAAAACACCCATAAATACCTGGGCACTATCAGCCTGACCGGTAGCGGCATATACCAGAACCAGATTTGATGCCAGCGACTTAAGTTCCTGGCGGAGCATTAGTTTACGGGCAATTGACATTCCGCTCAGCAGGTAAGCTTTAGCACTCATATATTCCCTTTTTTTTAGCAATAATTCGCCTATAGAATTCATAGTAATAGCCTGGGCCCTCTTATCATCAAGCTGAAATTCATAATCAAGGGCCTGATAAAAACAATCGACGGCCTGATTAAACCTGCCTTGTTCAACCATCATTTTTCCGAGATTATTCAGCGAAGAAGCCATACCTGCCACGTCACCCATATCACTGCGCAACTCCAAAGCCATTTCAAAATACCGAATGGCTTCCGGGGCATTTCTCAACTGCTGATGGATGGTTCCTATATTATTCAAACAATAGGCCAGGCTGTATGAATCGCCTGAATTTTCGGCCAATACACTGGTTTTATTCAACAAGGCGAGTGCCTTTTCAAGCCTTTTCTGATTAATGTATACTGTAGCCAGGTTAATGCCGGCATCAATCAGATGGGCGGTATCGCGCACATTTACTGCAATAGAAAAAACCTGCTCAAACTTTGCAATGGCACTTTTGTTTTCACCCCGGTAGCAGTAAATGGTGCCTATATTAATCATTCCACTGCAGGCACCGGCAGTATCACCCATCTGAAGCTTTATGGTCACCGATTGGTTAAAACTCTTCAAAGCATTAACATAGTCGCCGGTTTCCTGGTAAACAACCCCGGCATTGTTTAAACTGGCCGCTATACCTTTTTGGTCGCCCAGGTCATTATAAATGCGATAAGCCGAATCAAAATGACTGCCTGCATTTTTTAAATCACCAGTCATAAATTCGAGAACACCAATATATCTGTACGCCTGGGCTATGGCAAGCCGGTTGTTTTCTGCAAATCCAAGTTGCAAACCTTTGTTTGCCAGAAGTAAAGCTTTTTTAGGCTCTGAGTTTTTCAAGCTGTCGGCTCTGCGAAGCCAGTCGTCGGTTGTAAACTTGCTGTTTACAGTTGTTGACGCGCGTTTTTGAGCTGAAGCATCAGCGCTGCAGAGGAATATCAGCCCTGCTGTTACCAGACAAAAATGTATGATGCGCTTTTTCATGGGCTATTCTTCAACAGTAAGGTAAGGACGCAGTTTGTTAAAAAGTGCATCGTAAATCAGTGGAATTGTTTTCAGATCGTCGGGCGATGCATAAGCACCCTTTTTAATACGGTTATCAACAATGGCTTTTGCTACGTAATAATCGATGTAAGGATGCTGCCGGAGTTCGGAAAGAGTTGCCCGGTTGATATTTATTTTGCGCACCACTGTAGCATCAGCAAAAACGCCTTCAGAAATCTGGTTAAAGCGCACACTGTCAATGCCCCACACTTCTTTTAATTGTGCTGCTGACGCATACCCGCCCAGCTTTTCGCGGTATTTTATAATGCGTTTTGCAATAGAAGGACCAATTCCATATACTGCCACCAATTCACTGGAATCAGCACTGTTGAGCTCGGTGCGGAAAGCCTCAGAGCGTACATACCTATTGGTGCCGGTATTAGACATTGATGGCTTGCCGGCTGATTGCGGCGGAGCTTCGGTAATTTTGATAAAAAGCTCGAGCCGCGAGAACATTTCGGGTGAAATTACAAATATTTTCTTCAGGTCGTCGCTGCTGTTAAACCTGCCTGCTTTAGCTCTGTAACGAACAATAACCACAGCTTGTTTGGGCGAAAAACCAAGCTCTTCCCAACCTTTTTCGTCCAGATTATTCGGATCAAAATTATGTATTACAGGGGTCTGTTGCTTTAATTCGCGATCAGGATTAAAAAAAACGTCACTTTCTTCTGCTATTGCTTCGGTTAACTCATTGTTGTTCAGAAAAGCTTTGATTTCAGCGGCATAGGTCGAATCAAAATATACATCAGCACTATGAATCTGACGATAATAAGACGGATAAATAAGTAGTAAAAGAATAATGCCGGCGACCACCACAATAGCAGTCCGCTCGGAGCGTGCAAATGCAAAATATTCCTTTAACTGACTATTCAATCTCTAGGTATTAAAAAATAAGAACTATGTACTGGTTGCTGCTGCTTACACTGCAACGGCTATATGCAGTTTAAAAATATAATTGACACTACCTGGATCAATCCAAAATCTAACGGGGATCGTTATCGTTTTCGCTGTATGAATCGGGCTCTGGCTTAGGTTTGGCGGTTAATACCTTGTAAAAAAACCATGCAGTGAGTACTACAACGATGGATTCTACAGTTACCATCATAACGAGTGCACTTGTGTTCATATATTTTTCCTCCTTTCAGCCAATTGTTTACGATAGGCTATAAAAACCAGTATCGAAATAGCTACAAACAATGCAACCAACAGCAATCTTGCCATATCGAGATAAAACACACGGTTGGTTATTTTACCGATATAAAGCACCTGTCCGGCAGCAATCATATCGCCTTTTTCAACCAACAGCTGATGATGCTGAGGTTTATATTTATAGACCTTTAGCACCAACCGGCCCGATTCGTCGACAGCAGAAGTGCGCAGGTAGAATTTATTTTTGTTATCGGTATAAACTGAATCAACAATGCCTGCCGTTTCAGCATAAAAAGATTTAGCAAACCAGGTATTATTGGGCCCGGCTCCCTGATGTGTAAGTTGTCCTAAAATGCTTTCGTTGTGCAACTTCCATCCTCTCAGGCTGATATTTGACCAATTATCGCCTGCCGGGCGAAGAAATGCACCTGTAAACACCAGAATAAGCATTACAGGGGTAATGTATTTAATGATAAACCGATAAATAATTGGCACATTTATGTCGGCGCCTGAAGTAATTTCGCGCCAGCCTTTTTTCAAACCAAAGATCCATGAAAAGAGCACAGACTCAAGCAGGGCAAACACAACCAGCGATACGGTACCAGCCCAGTAATCGTATTCATCGAACACGCCATCAGCAAAGAAGAAAATAGTAGGTAAACCTAGTAAAAGCACCACAATACCAAAAGCCAATGCCGATCGTTTGCGCGACCAGTTAAACTCGTCCATCATAAAACCCATGCCCGGAGTTCCCATGGCCAGCGACGAAGTAATACCGGCAAAAAACAGCAGACCAAAAAAGGATGCTCCTGCTACCGCTGATAGAACCGGCCCCCATTGTTCGAACAAATAGGGCATGGTGCGGAAACCCAGGCCAAGACCGCCAATATTGGTTAATTCAATTACTTTATCAATTCCCAGATAGCCAATGGCAATAGGAATAATTACGGCACTACCCAGCACAATTTCCACAAATTCATTCATCCAGCCGGCCGACATGGCATTGAGGGCTACATCGTCGCGCTCTTTAAGATATGATGCATAGCACTGAATAGAGCCCATCCCAACACTAAGGGTGAAGAAAATTTGCCCTGCTGCAGCAAGCCATACCTTAGGATTGGCCAACGACGTGAAATCAGGAGTCCAGAGAAAATTAAGACCAACCGTGCCATCCAAAACCGCATGATCCTGCCCTGCTTTAAGGGTGATTCCTTTAAAAGCCAGAAAAATACCAAACAATATCAGCAACGGAACTCCAATTTTAGCAACCTTTTCGATGCCCGCACTCAATCCTTTACTCAGTATCCAGGTGTTCAATGCAAGGCACAGTAAAAAAAACACCAGTGCTTCGTAAGGAATACCTGTAGTGGTGGTGCTCAAATCAAGGTAATCTGCAAAAAAAGCTGCAACTGCATACTGACTTAACCCATCAAAACTACCTGCCAGTGAATGGTAGATATACGACATTGTCCAGCTTTCAATGTAGCAATAATAGGCCGCTATGGCAATATTTGAAAAAATGCCGAACACTCCGACATATTTCCATATACGCCGCTTATCCATCGATTGCAGGATAAAAGGGGTTGAATGGTGACCAAATTTGCCGCCGAACCGTCCCGATGACCATTCAATAAACAGCAACGGGATTCCCATGAGGATAAAGGAAACCAGATAGGGTATGATAAATGCGCCCCCACCGTTTTGTACAGCCTGTACCGGAAACCTTAGGAAATTACCAAAACCAACAGCATTTCCGGCCATAGCAAGAACGAGTCCTACCCTTGAGCCCCACGATTCAGTATTTTTAGTCATATCCGAAAATTAAGAAATTGCAGCGTGAAATCCGCAATATTTAGAAGTTAGAAATGCAATAAAAACGAATCATTTTGTTACCTGTATGCAAACTTATGAAAAAATAAACATAAACCCTCGTCTAAACCCCGTTACTTCTCAACAGCATCGTACCAATCCGGCAGTCGAGGCAACGCAGCTGATCACAATAACTGGTTTTGAGTCCGATCAAAGCCTGGGTGTTGAATGCATCGGATACATTCATGCCTGCCTCACTCCACTTGCTTATGATACGGTTCTTTTCGCCGGGAAGCTGTGTATAAAAAGCCAGTGCTCTGTTACATATTTCGTCGTTGGCAAGCATTCGTCCATACACAAATAGAAAGGGCAATACGGCATTTATAAGTATCAGATGCACAGCATCATTCCCAAGTTTTCGCGATCGTTTTTCAACAACGCTATTGAAATGAAAATGCGTTTCCCAATATGCCGATGCAGTAACCTGCAAAAGGCTTTTAATTTCGTCAACCGAGCGGCACGATACAACTTTTGCCAGCATGCCCTGTTGTGAAGCTATAAGTGCTGCAAACTGCGCAATGCGTAGGGTAGGAAAATTAACCGGGCGAATCCGCATAAATTTCCACAAATGGCTATGCATTGGAACAAGGCTGTACTTGCTGCGTAAAAATTTATACTCACCAAACAGATATTGAGGCCATGGTTCGTCGAGACCCTGATGCAGCAATCCTGCCTGCCCGAACAACAGGGCCTCAACCTGAGCCGGCTGATCGAAGTGACGGCCAATAATTTTTAATGGCAACGAACGGGCAAGCATCTCGAATGGCAGGGCATTCAGGCCAAAACCAAAACTCCGGGCAAGTGCAATATAAAAGGAAGCTTCCCAATCGTTTTCGGTATAATTCAAATACCCGGTAATAGCATCACTCTTATATTCAAGACGTTCGATCAGCATACGCTCAAGCCATAATGCCTTATCAGTATCAGGAACGCTGCCAATCAGTCTGAAACAGGGAACCCAGTTTGCCGAACCTATAAAATCTCGGTAACGTGTAAAGAGTGAAGCATCGAAACAGCCCAGAATTTCGGTGGTAGGTGGCATACTTTGACCCGGAGCAGCATCGTTGGTGTAAACCACATGTAAAATCACGTTTTCATATGCTGCATCATGCTGATGGTTATGTTTATACCAGTCGGAAGCGTTTATATGAATTTCAACATTACCGGCCCACAATGTGTCACCAATCCGTAACCGTGCATCAGAAAAATCGGGTCCTGAATTGTGGTTGTGAATACCGGGTGAAATTATTTCAACAAGCTCACCATCAGTGGTATACAGCGCACCTGTAATCAGCTTGTATTTCCATAAGTAATGAATAAATGCTTCGTTCACACCTGAAATTTTCATTAAAATTAGCAAAAATTGTACTTTTCCATTTAATAATGATTATATTTGAACAAAATTGAACATTGACCTACGGGATGGCTGGTTGAAGGTTCACAACTTTAATTTATATTTGCCACCCCAAAACATGATTTTTCATGAAAAATGCCGAAACGCTTGTCTCCGGAATTGAATACAAAATCAGGAGGCTGATAGGGCAAACAGGAGTGCTTCAGGAGGAAAAAAGGCTACTGGCAGCCGAAAACCAAACACTGAAAACCCAAAATGAAAAACTCATGCAGAAGGTTAATGAACTTGAAGAAAAACTTAAAACCTTAAAACTGGCGAAATCGCTAAACAAGGAAGAAAAACGGACAGAAGTTAAACTGAAGATTAATGAACTTGTGCGGGAAATTGACCATTGTATCGGACTTTTAAATAAATAACTCTGCAGTGTTGTTGAATGGATGAACTATCGATAACGGTATTGATTGCCGACAGAACCTACAAACTGAGTATCGACCGGAAAGAAGAGGAGAATCTAAGGGCTGCCGCAAAAGCTATCGATGAACAAATGAAAACGTATGCCAACCACTTTCAATATAAAGATAAACAGGATTTGCTTGCGATGGTGGCGCTGCAGTTTTCAATTAATGCCATAGAACTTGACAATCAGATAAAATTCTCGGAAACCGGCATTCTGAACCGGCTAAATGAGATAAACGGATTGCTCGAGGCAACATTTCAGGAATAAAAAACTGATGCCCAGTTCTTTGAAAAACATTACAATATTCCGCATTGATTCATTAAGTTTGTAAACTCAACATTTTCAACTTTGGGACAAAGCTCAGATTTGAATTAAGAACAGGCCTTACCCCGGTTTCGGCCGGGTCTCCCGCACGGGGGCGTTGGACGTTCGCGGTTCCTGGCAGTCTCATTCATGTAGTTTTGGGGTTTACCAAAACTCAGAATCAATGCGGTTTTTTTTGTCCCTATTCTTCCTCCATTCATTATATCTCTAATAAACCCAATCACAATGGAGACAATCTTAATACTCATTGCAGCCATTGCCGGATTAGTCGCAGGAGGACTGATAACCAGCACTCTGCTACGAAAGGCAGTCGAAAAAAAGAGTGAACACATCCTGAAAGACGCCGAAGAAAAAGGCGAAATGATCAAAAAGGATAAAATACTGCAGGCCAAAGAGAAATTCCTTCAAATGAAGGCTGACTACGAAAACCAATTGCAGGAGAAAAACAAGGAGTATCTTAAAAACGAAAACCGACTAAAACAGAAAGAAGCAGCTATCTCACAGAAACTTGAAGAGCTGCAACGCAAGCAAAAAGAAGCCTCTACGATTAAGGACAACCTTACGGTTCAACTTGACATCCTGAATAAAAAACAAGCTGACCTCGACAAAGCCATAAAACAGCAGGTTGAGCAGCTTGAAACCATTTCGGGCATGTCGGCCGAACAGGCTAAGAACCTGATGATTGAAACACTGAAGGACGAAGCCAAATCGGAAGCAATGGTGCACATTAAGGATATTGTGGAAGAAGCCAAACTTACCGCCAACACCGAAGCCAAAAAGATTGTTATCGAAACCATTCAGCGTACTGCTGCCGAGCATGCCATTGAGAACAGCGTTTCAGTATTTAATATTGAAAGCGAAGAAGTTAAGGGCCGCATCATCGGTCGCGAGGGCCGCAACATCCGCACCCTGGAAGCGCTTACCGGCGTTGAAATTATCATCGATGATTCGCCCGAGGCCATCATCCTTTCGGGATTCGATCCGGTGCGCCGCGAAAT
>Ga0172375_10000264_pt1 | contig 83233 bp, 71 predicted proteins | sample LakKiv1m_FD_114537 | JGI IMG/M metagenome (GOLD analysis project Ga0172375, IMG submission 114537) | Freshwater microbial communities from Kabuno Bay, South-Kivu, Congo - kab_092012_11.1m | ecosystem: Environmental > Aquatic > Freshwater > Lake | place: Democratic Republic of the Congo... | reverse complement strand
CCCATATCTCCGGTTTTCTCATCAAAAGCAACGATGGAATAAGTGTGGGCTAGAGGCGAATCTGATTTATATACTTGGGCTTTTACAATTGAGAATTGCAAATTGAGAATTGCGAATTGTATAAAAAAGAATAATACTAATAAAAATTTCGATTTCATTTTTATCTCCTTTAAAAATCTTGAAACAAATTATATTATTTTCTCTCAATCAACAACATACTAAATTTTGAAAAAGTCTAACTCTGAAAACCGAATTTCGATTTGCTATTCTAAGTGAATGCCCATATTTTCGACACCCATAAATATTAATTTGAATTATCGGAGAAGAAATGAAATCATTAAAAATTGTTTTGATTGTCCTTCTAGGATTATCGGTAACATTTGCACAAAATAAAAATCAATCTAAAGTGAAAGATCAAAAAACTTCAGAGATCAAAACTCAGAACGATTCTATTAGTTATGCGATCGGTCAAAATATTTATTCGCAGTTAAAAGACTTAGGACTGAATATAGACCTTCTCGCAAAATCAATAAAAGATGGTTCGGCAAATAAATCCGATTTATCTCAAGAAAATTGTATTAAAGTGTTAACCGTATTTCAAACAAAGATGCAGGAAAAACAGGCTGCTCAAATGAAAGCCGAACAAGAAAGGAAAAGAGTTGAGATGGCCCCTATCATAGAAAAAAATAAAAAAGATGGCGATGCATTCCTTGCAGAAAATAAAAATAAAGAAGGTGTTAAAACTACCGTGAGCGGGCTGCAATACAAAGTCCTTGTTGCTGGTCCCGGAACCGGAATTACTCCGAAAGATACTAGTACTGTCAAAGTTCATTACAAAGGAACTTTATTGGACGGAAAGGAATTCGACAGCTCATATAAACGTAATCAGCCGGCAGAATTTCCTCTGAACCAGGTGATTAAAGGATGGACTGAAGGTTTGCAATTAATGCATGTTGGCGACAAATATGAATTTTATATTCCCTATCAACTTGCTTATGGAGAAGAGGGAAGAGGGGAGACTATTCCACCCGCGTCTGTTTTAATTTTTGAGGTTGAGCTTTTAGAAATTGTTAAGTAGTTGTTGGTGATTTGTTCCTTCGTTACACTCAGGACATGCATTAGTGATTGGTGATTAGTAGAGAGCTAATCACCAATCATTTATAAACATCTATTTCATTCGTGTGGTTGTTCTATATCGGTAACTTCTGTTGGTTTAATTTCATCAGCTACTTTAAACTCTTCTAAGGATTTGTCTACTGTTTCTACTGAAGATTGTTTGCTGCTAATTGTTAACTCACTTTTAACTTTTACTACAACTTTTTTTACTTCTTTCGGAATATTAATTGCCATACTTGGCATATGTACATCAGAAGGAAAAAATATTGCAAAATGTCCTTCATCGGCAATTAGAAAATTTCCCTCACCTTTATATATAGCATAGTCTTTTTCTTCATCGTACTCTTCCATAACAATAACTTTTGTTGACTCTGTAAATCCCATTTTTTCTTTACCTAAAAAGATGTATTGAATATCAATATACTTTTTGTGTGCTTCCCATTTGCCAGCACTAAATGGCTTTGTATTATATGTTTGAACCAGAGCAAAAATATTTTCGCCGTCAATTTCATATTTACCGGGTTCTAAATTTGTAAAATCCGTTTGCGATAAATATTGAAGAGCTTTAGTAATTCCTTCACCAAGAGAAAAATATTGGTTAGCATTTTTCAAACGATCGAAAACCATACAACCTCAAGAATTATTTTGTAAATAATAAGTTGTTTAGTAAAGTTTAAACATTAGTCCTACAACTACCATATAGAAATCACTTTTTAAATCAGAAGTTGTTCTAGCATTATTAAATTTATTTTTTTCGATTACATAGCGTAAGTCTCCGGTCAATATTACATTTTCTAAAGGTATTTCAGCGCCAACACCTGCATGATAACCAATCTCACTAAAAGTTTCTGAAGCAGCGCCCGCAAAAACTCCGCTATATTCAACTTTTGTATTATACCAACCAATTCCTGCTTCCAAATGTATCAATGGTAATAAACCAATAAACCCTGTAAGCATAATCGGGTAGCTGGTTGCTTTGATTGCGCCGTCCATATATTTATCTGATTTATATCCAACAGATCCTTCAACTTTTAATCCGCCAAAGCCTATTCTTACAGCGGCAGAGGGCATCACAACAGCATCAGCATCCTGAGATTTTACATAAGCTCCCTGAGCACCAATGGATATACTCTGAGCGCTAATTGTTTCGGCAATAATTATTAACATTACTACGGAAAACAACTTTTTCATTCTAACCTCCAGGTTTAGTTATTATAACATAATCAAAAAAATTATAGAATAAAATTTATTTCATAACACCAAATGAAATGTTAGACGGATATTGTTTTGAGTAATAAACCCGGTTAAATGCTTTTTGGAAATCGCTCTCTTTTGCGTTATAGATATTAACAAATTTTTGCGGATTACGGTCAAAAAACGGGAAGAAGCTGCTCTGAATTTGCACCATAATCTTATGTCCTTTCAAAAAGGTATGATCAATATCGTTCAAATTAATTTTTACTTCAGTAATTTTATTCGGAATAAATGGTTTCGGTCTTTCGAAACTGTCTCTGAATTTTCCTCTTAACATTTCAAAACGGATTAATCTTTGATAACCGCCCGTTTCTACATTATTGGTGTTTGGATCCGGATCTTTTGCATCGTCGGGATAAACATCAATAACTTTTACAAGCCAATCAGCATCCGAACCCGTTGTAGAAACAAATAAATCTGCCAAAATTTGCCCCGTAATAGTCATATCATTTTCAAGAGGATCGGTTTCATATACAAGAACATCGGGCCGTGAAGAAGCGAAGCGTTGATCTTCATTCATATATGGTCTGTAATATAAAGTATTGGAATCATAAAATTTTGATGTGTACGGTACAGGTTTATTTGGATCGCTTAAATATTCATCAAATTGGGTTTTATTTTCTCTAGGAATATTCCGGGTTAATTTTTGTTTCGGAGATAAATAGAGAAGTTGTTTTTCGGCATTTGCCGGAGGCCATTTCTCATAACTGATCCATTTATTTGCGCCTGTACGGAATGTTACTGCTTCGGGTAGATTTGATTCACCAACTCCTTTTAAGTAATAATTAAAAAAAGGAGTTAACAAATTTTTATTGTAATACTCGCTGGTTTTTTCACCGAATGCAAAATCTCCGAATGAACTTCCATCGTCTCTTGCCCAGCCGCCGTGACGCCACGGTCCCATAATTATGTGAGTATTATTTTGTTTGTTCTTTTCTTCTATTGAACTATAAATATGAAGCGGACCATATAAATCTTCGGAATCGTACCAACCGCCGACAATTAATACTGCCGGTTTAATATTTTTGAAGTGAGGGAGATTACTGCGTGACTTCCAGAATTCATCATAAGTTCCGTGTTGAGTAATTGAATTCCAGAATGGGACTTTACCTTTTAAGTATTTTGTATTTGCATTAGAAATCGGACCCATATTTAAAAAGAAATTATACATATCTGGAGATGCATACTGTGGTCCGTTTTTCCAATGAGTAGTTAGCGAATCCCGTACTTGTCCGAATCCTTTGAAAAAATTGTATGTCATAGAAAGTGTTAATGCGCCCTGATGATGCATGTCATCGCCAATAAACCAATCTGAGATCGGAGCCTGTGGAGAAACAGCTTTAAGAGCCGGATGGGAATCAATCAACGACATCGCTGCATAAAAACCGGGATATGAAATTCCCCAAATACCAACATTGCCGTTGTTACGTTTTATATTTTTTACAAGCCAATCAATTGTATCGTAAGTATCCGAAGATTCATCGGTTTCTTTGCTGTTTTTTTTGTTTGGAATGTACGCACGCATATCATCAAATTGCCCTTCACTTAAAAACATTCCGCGTACATCTTGAAAGACAAAAATATATCCGTCTCTTGGAAACGATTCATTCGGCCCCAAATTGTCAGGATATTTATCTTCGCCGTATGGTGCAACAGTATACGGTGTCCGTATCATTAGGATAGGATAAATTTTTGTAGTGTCTTGGGGTGAATAAACAGAAGTAAATAATTTTATTCCGTCCCGCATTTGAATACGGTAATCTTTTTTTATGTAATGTTCTTTAATCCAATCAACGCCTTGAGCAAAAGAAGAAAAAGAACAAAGCAGTAAAATTGAAAGAACAAGAATGACCATTCTTTTCATTTTAAATTTCCTTGTAATTAATATTAAAGATTTTAATGTACCGGACAAATTTTTCTACGAATCAAAAAAATTAACAATCCGCGGATGTCAAAATAATAGATTCGTTCTTTAGATGCGATGGACAAATATTAAAAGAAGAGTTTTCTAAGGGATTTTATTTTCAAGATATTCTAAAGCTAATTAGTTCCTGAGTGCCTAAGTGAAAATATTAATTACTTAAGCACTCAGTTACTCAGAAGCTTTTCTTAAAACTGTGGTCTGCGTTGTTGAACAGCATTAGGATCAAAATATTTTCTTGGTAATTTTTCATCTCGCATTGCTGCATTATAAACAAATGCCGCCATAATTGTTGCCGATTGAACCAAATCGGCTCTGCTGGTATGATCGTAAACATCTATATTAGAATGGTGTGTTCTTGTGCTGTATTCTAATTGATCTTGTATAAACTGAAAACCGGGAAGTCCTGCGCCATCGAAAGATGCATGATCAGTACTTCCTGTGTTTCTCAATGTGACTGTTGTAGCACCAAGATCATTAAATGGTTTTAACCATTCTTCAAAGATCGGCATAACGGCAAAATTGCTCTGAGCATAAATACCGCGAATTTTCCCTGAACCGTTATCATAATTAAAATAAGCAGCTAATTTATCATAGTCGGGTTTCTTTTCTTTTTTCTCTGCATCAAAGAAATGATTCTTAACATAATTACGTGATCCAATTAAGCCTTCTTCTTCAGCATCCCAAAGAGCAATTCTTATAGTTCTTCTTGGTTTAACATTTAAGGCTTTGAGTATGCGCACCGCTTCCATGGCAATTGCACTTCCGGAAGAATTATCGGTTCCGCCTGTTCCGGAATGCCACGAATCAAAATGTCCGCCGAGCATTACAATTTCATCTTTTAATTTTTTATCTGTTCCCGGAATTTCAGCAATAACATTATAGCCGAGAGAATCCGTATCAACAAAGTTAGCTTGGATTTCAAACTCTAAAGTTACCGGAACATTTTTTTGTGCTATGCGAACCATTCTATTATACTGTTCAACTGAAACTACTATGGAGGGCAATGGCATCTCAGAACCTTTTCTATAAGAGCCGCCGCTCTGAACGAAAATTGTACCGTCTGTACCTCTTGATGGTTCAAGAACTACTAATGCACCTTCATCTTTTAAAAACTTTGCGACTTTTTGTTGAAGGTCTCTTTGAGCACGCATTGCCGCAAATTGAGCTGGATCAAAATTTCTACCACCGCCTTCTTGAGCAAGTTGTATATTTTTTAAGTCCTCGTCAGAATATCTTTTTGCGTCTGCTTCTGTCCCGAGCGCGATCGGCTGTTCTCCTCTGGAAAGAACAATAGCACCTTTTAATTTTCCTTTGAAAGCATCCAAGTCAGCTTCGGATTTTATATCCATAAGAATAGCATTTCCTTTTACCAATCCATCCAATCCTGGCGTCCATGCTTTCGGATAAGCTATAAACGGCATATATTGCGGTGAAGTCATTGCTGCATAAAACTTTTTTAATTCCCAACCTCTTCCAAGAGTTCCCCATGATTCCATATTTGGATTTTCAAGACCGAATTCTTTTAGTTTACCAACTGCCCATTGACCTGCTTGACGGTATTGAGGTGATGCTGCAAGCCGCGGTCCGTATATATCGCAGAGATAACTCATTAATTCCATTACTTTGGAATTTTGAAGTCCCTCTTGACGAATACGCTGCATCATTTGGTAATCAATTTTTTCTTGAGACAAAATTTGAATTGAGAAGATTAAAGAGAAGATCACTAACAGTAACTTTTTACTTTTCATGATAACTCCGCATGAATTGTTAAAGAAAAATTTTAATGAGAACCAAGGTTTCTCGTAAAAGTTAAATTAGAGAATATGGAGATTAATCTCAGTTAAAAATTGTTAAAATAATTCGGTAATATTTCACTTTTGAGAAGCCATGAATTTTTCGATTTGTCTTCGATGTCTTAGAATATGAACGATGGCGTGTTCGAACATCATCTCGATATTGTATATACCCCAATATGTTTCCTTTTTAGTAGCAGAGATCTCTTCGTCAGTCATTTTTAAGTTATCTTTTACTACTTCTGCTGTAAAAAAAATAAAATTTTCCAGTTCGTCTATAGCATGTACAACATTGTAAACATGATAGCTATGATTTACAATCGGCTTTTTTAAAAAATCACAAATTTGATCAGCATATCTATAACCGGCATTTACAACATGTTTCATTATGGATTGAACAGAACGGCAATCTTCATCTCTTGTATATGGATCAAAAATTTTAATAAACTCTTCTTGAGAAATTGTACTTAATAGATTTTTTAATTCAAGCGCAACACGTTCGTATTCATCCATCAATGCGCCAATTGCCCCGGGACGGAAAATTCTTTCCATTTAACCAATCTCCTCATCATAATTTAAAATTGGTCGAAGCCATTTTTCGGCCTCCTTCAAACTTATCCCTTTACGTTTCCGATAATCTTCGACTTGATCTTTACCGATTTTTCCAACTGTAAAATATTTTGATTGTGGGTGGGCAAAATATAATCCGCAGACAGAAGCTGCAGGATACATTGCCAGACTTTCCGTTAGTTTAATTGAAGTTTTTTTCTCAACATCTAACAATTTCCAGATTTTTAATTTCTCCGTATGGTCTGGCTGAGCAGGATAACCCGGAGCCGGACGAATTCCAATATATTTTTCTGCAATAAGATCTTTAACAGATAATTTTTCATTTGCCGCATAACCCCAGAAATCTTTTCTAACTTTTTCATGAAGTAACTCTGCAAATGCTTCGGCAAGTCTGTCGGCAACAGCTTTTGTCATTATGGCATTATAATCGTCGTGCTGGTTTTCAAATTGTTCGATAATTTTTTCAATTCCGGTTCCTGTTGTAACTGCGAATATTCCGATGTAATCTTTAAATCCTTTTTCTTTTGGTGTGATAAAATCAGATAAAGCAATATTCGGAATTCCGTTTGACTTTATAGATTGCTGACGTATCGTATTTAAGGTTTCAAGAATACCTGTCCGTGATTCATCAGAATATATTTCTATATCGTCATCTAAAGAGTTGGCAGCAAATAGTCCGAAAACCCCGCTAGCTGTTAAAAGTTTATTCTCAATTATTTTGTCCAGTAATTGATTTGCATCATCAAAAATCTTCTTTGCCTCTTTTCCGTAAGCTGAGTTGTTGAATATATCCGGATACTTACCCTTTAATTCCCATGTCAAAAAGAATGGTGTCCAGTCAATATATTTTCGAATTTCTTCAAGTGAATAATTCTGAAGTACTATGATACCAAGTTTATTTGTTTTTTTTACCTGGTAATTTGTCCAATCAATGTTAAGTTTATTCTTGCGAGCTTGTTCGATTGTTAGAAAATCTTTTTCAGATTGTTTTTTTGCGTGTTCTAACTTCAGTTTATTGTATTCTTTTAGTATTTCCTTGGAAAATTTTTCTTTTGTTTCTTTATTTAAAAGATTACTGACAACACCAACACTCTTCGATGCATCCAGCACATGTACAGTAATTCCACTGAACGCAGGGGAAATTCTGACAGCCGTATGCAGACGGGAAGTTGTAGCACCTCCAATAAGAAGCGGCAAATCAATCTTCATCCGTTCCATCTCTTTTGCAATATGGACCATCTCATCAAGCGAAGGGGTTATTAATCCGCTTAAACCGATTGCATCAACATTTTTTTCAATTGCAGTGGATAAAATTTTATCAGATGGAACCATCACTCCAAGATCAATTATATTATAGTTGTTGCATCCGAGAACTACTCCTACGATATTTTTACCGATATCGTGGACATCGCCTTTCACAGTCGCAAGAAGAATTTTACCTGCGGCCCCGCCTTTATCCTCACCTATATTGTTTTTAAAAGCCCCTTCCTTTTGGGAAGGGGTTGAGGGATGGGCTGTTTTTATAAACGGTTCTAAATATGCTACCGCTTTTTTCATGACTCGTGCACTTTTTACGACTTGAGGTAAAAACATTTTACCTGATCCGAATAAATCTCCAACAACATTCATAGCCGTCATTAACGGACCTTCAATTACATCCAGCGGCTTAGAATATTTTTGTCTTGCTTCTTCAATATCTTGATCTATATAATCAATGATTCCTTTTATGAGTGCATGTTTCAGTCTTTCTTCAACAGTAAGATTTCTCCAAGCAGCGTCTTCCGTTTCCCGTTTAACGTCTTGCGTTACTGTTCCAGCAAACTCTACTAATCTTTCGGTTGCATCTGCTCTTCTATTCAACAGAACATCTTCAACTTGTTCCAATAAGTCTTTCGGGATTTCTTCGTAGACGGCAAGTTGTCCCGCATTCACAATTCCCATATCCATTCCGGCTTCAATTGCATGATAAAGAAAAGCAGAATGCATAGCTTCTCTAACAAGATCGTTTCCGCGGAATGAAAATGAAACATTACTAACACCGCCGCTTGCTTTTGCATATGGTAAATTTTTCTTTATCCATCTGACAGCTTCAATATAGTTTAGAGCGTATTGATTATGTCCTTCAATTCCAGTTGCTATTGCAAAAATATTTGGATCGAGAATAATATCTTGTGGTGGGAAACCAACTTCTTCGGTTAAAATTTTATATGCGCGTTCACATATTGAAATTTTTCTTTCAAGAGTATCGGCTTGACCCTGTTCATCAAATGCCATAACGACTACAGCTGCACCATAACGTAAAATTTTTTGTGCATGTTCCTTAAAATTTTCTTCTCCTTCTTTCAAAGAAATAGAATTAACAATTCCTTTTCCTTGCAGACACTTCAACCCGGTCTCCAGTACACTCCATTTTGACGAATCAAGCATTATCGGAACTCGTGCAATATCCGGTTCTACTGCGAGAAGTTTTAGGAACTTAGTCATTGCTTCTTCGGAATTGATCAATCCTTCATCCATATTGATATCAAGAATTTGTGCGCCGTTTTCAACTTGCTCTTTAGCTACTGATAAAGCTTCTTCATATTTATTTTCTTTGATAAGACGTGCAAACTTACGGGAACCGGTTACGTTTGTGCGTTCACCTATGTTTACAAAATTTGTGTCGGGTCGAAGTGTGAGGGGTTCAAGTCCGCTTAATCTCAAATATTTTTTTACTTCGGGAATTTTTCTCGGCGGATATTTTTTTGTGATCTCTGCAAATGCTTTTATATGTTCAGGAGTTGTTCCGCAGCATCCGCCTACAATATTTAAGAATCCTTCGCTTGCATATTCTTCCAAAATCTTTGACATAGCTTCAGGCGATTCATCATAACCGCCAAACTCATTTGGTAAGCCGGCATTTGGATACAAGCTGATGAAAACATTTGCGATGCTTGATAATTCCGAAATGAAAGGACGCATTTGCTTTGGACCAAGCGAACAATTAAGACCAACACTTAATAAATTTTTTGTATGAGAAATTGAATTCCAAAATGCTTCTGTGTTTTGTCCGGATAATGTTCTTCCGCTTAAATCTATTATTGATCCCGAAACCATTATTGGAATTTGATTACCGTTTTCTTCGCACAATTCCATAATTCCATAAAGAGCAGCTTTTGCATTTAATGTGTCAATCATTGTTTCAACAAGTAAAATATCAGCGCCGCCGTCAATTAATCCGCGAGCTTGTTCTTTGAAAGAAGCCGCCATTTGATCAAAAGTTATGGAGCGAAAGCCGGGATCGTTTACATCGGGTGAGACTGACAAAGTTTTGTTTGTCGGTCCGAGAGCGCCGGCAATAAACCGAACTGTCCCACTCTTACCCGCCCTAAAAGGGAGAGAATTATTAAATTCGTTAATTGCTGCACGTGCAATTTTTGCCGCTTCAAAATTTATTTCATAAACAAAATTTTCCGTTTTGTAGTCCGATTGAGAAATTGAAGTACCGTTAAATGTATTGGTTTCAATAATATCGGCACCGGCTTCTAAGTATGAACGGTGAATTCCTTTTATAATTTCCGGTTGAGTTAAAACAAGAATATCATTGTTGCCTTGCAGATCAACAGGATGATCTTTAAAACGATCACCGCGGAATTGTTCTTCGCATAACTTGTAACGTTGAATAAAAACTCCCATCGAGCCGTCAAGGAGAAGAATTCTTTTCGATAAAAGTTTTGAAAGAATTTCAAAATTGTTATTCATTAATCCCATTTCTAATAGCTAATCTGATAATTATGACTGATCAAAAAAATCATATGTACCGGAGTTCTATTTTATTTCATTTTTAATAGTGATATATTTTCACTCAAATATAATAAATATTAGAGAAGATAATGATAGTTGTTACTGGCGGTGCCGGGTTTATAGGCAGTGCGATTGTGTGGAAGCTAAACAAATTGGGACATGATAAGATCATCATAGTTGATGAACTTGGCAAATATGAAAAATGGAAAAATCTTAACGGGCTTAAGTTCTCCGATTTTTATAACAAAGATGATTTTATGGGATTGGTTTTACAGCGCGGTCTTCCTTTCAAAGTAACTGCTATTTTGCATTTAGGCGCATGTTCTTCTACAACAGAAAAAGATGCCGACTTTTTGATAGACAACAACTATCATTACTCGCAAGAACTTGCAAAGTATTGTTTAGAAAACGGGGTTCGATTTATTTATGCATCTTCTGCAGCAACTTATGGAGACGGTTCTAGCGGATATAACGATGATGAAAATTCTCTTAACGGATTAAGACCGTTGAATATGTACGGATATTCAAAATATCTTTTTGATTCTTGGATAAAAAGAAATAGTCTGCTGGATAAAGTAGTTGGGCTAAAATATTTCAATGTGTATGGACCAAATGAATACCATAAAGGCGAGATGAGAAGTGTTGTTCATAAAGCATTTGAACAAGTAAGAGATTTTGGAAAAGTTAAGTTGTTTAAATCGTACAAATCCGAATATAAAGACGGCGAACAGAAGCGAGATTTTATTTATGTGAAGGATGCAGTTGATATGACTTTATATTTTCTCGATCATCAAGATAAAAATGGAATTTTTAATATTGGGACAGGGCATGCCCAAACTTGGATCGAACTTGTAAAAGCATTGTTCGATGCAGTAGGTAAACCGGTTAATATAGAATTTATTGATATGCCGGAAGAGATTAGAGAGAAGTATCAATATTTCACAGAGGCAAATTTGAAAAAATTAAGAAATGCAGGTTATGATAAAACTATTCTGAACGTACGTGAAGGAGTTACGGACTACGTAAAAAATTATCTCTTAAAAGATATTTATTTAGGAATGAGTAAATAATAGGGGAAGACATGCAGCTTGAGACAACAAAATCCAGGGGGGAATTTAGAAAAAGAATTTACTTCTTCACTTTAAAGTTGATTGAGTTTATTGATTCACTTCCCAAGGATAATGTTTCCCAAAGAATCGGCGATCAATTATTTGGGAGCGGGACCAGTGTTATAAGCAATTTTATTGAAGCGACAGCTGCATCAACAAAAAAAGAATTAAATAATTACACTATCGCATCTCTCAAGTATGCTAACGAAACCAAATTATGGCTGGCTTTGGTCCGCGATAGCAAACGCGCAAAAGCAGAAAAGGTTAAATGGTTCTTAGACGAACTTGACGATATTTCCTCAATGCTTGCATCATCCATTAACCATTAAAAATTCCCTCTCCTTAGGAGAGGGCAAGGGAGAGCCGTGCAGTTAGCAACTCTTTGTTATGTTATTGATAAAGATAAAACATTAATGCTTCATCGAATAAAAAAGAAAAATGATGTGCATGAAGGAAAGTGGAATGGACTTGGTGGGAAATTCGAGCATGGTGAAACTCCGGAAGAATGCGTCATTCGTGAAGTCCAAGAAGAAAGCGGATTGCTAATCAAAAATCCGAAGATGCACGGTTTTATAACTTTCCCGATGTTTGATGGGAAAAAAGATTGGTATGTTTTTCTTTTTACCGCAAGAGAGTTTAAAGGAAAATTAATTGACTCTCACGAAGGAAAACTGGAATGGATTCCGAATGATCAATTACTTAAACTTAATTTATGGGAAGGTGATCAAATATTTATTCCGTGGTTGCTGGAAGACAAATTTTTTTCTGCAAAGTTTGATTATATGAACGGAAAATTTATTAAATATAAAGTATGTTTTTATTAAGAGAAGATATTAATAAGGGATGTAAGGAAAGATGAGTAGCAAGGAAAATAATCAGGAACAATCAAGTAGCGAAAATTTATTGTACCAAAGATTAATTTTATTCTTAATTGTTTTTTCAATATTAGTGTTAGGTGCGGTAAATACACAAAGAAAAATTTTATTCTTATCAATACTGGCATTGGGTGTAATAATAAGCTGGGTGCTTACATTAATCATAATAAGAACGGCTAAAAGTGTAGATAAAAAATCCGGCGGGAAACTAATTCGTTTACTGCTTGGATATTTAGTACCGATCTTTTGTTCATTGTTATTAACTATGACATTGGTCGTTGGTTCATTGGGTTTTGTAGATCCTTATTTATTTAATGTTGATGTAAAACCGGTTCAGCTTGAAAATAAAGTTGATGAAATTAAGAATGCAATAAAAAATCAGCTTAAGCCAAAAGAAACAACCACAAAGAACTTTAAAAGTATAGATAGTGTAATCAACAATGATAGTTTAACCAGGGCTAGAGAAAAAAATCTATTGAGAAGCGGAACTAATAAGAAAAATGATTCGAAATATTTTAAAAGTATAGACAAAATTGTACGATAAATTAAATCCCTTTGTATCTAAATCCTTTTTAAGAACCCTTCAATCAAATCATTAACACATTCCGGATTTTCAAGAGGTGACATATGACCCGCTCGCGGAATGACAGCAAACTCAGCTCCCGGAATTTTTTCTGACATAACACGCATAACTGCGGGTGGTGTTAATTTATCGAATGAACCGCAAAGGACCAGAGTAGGAACATTTATTTTGTGTAAGAAAGAAGTTGTATCTGTCCTGCTCATAATTGCAATGAGCGCGCCTTTAACTCCGTGAGGATCATGTTTGTGAGATTTAAATAATGTAGTTAAAAACATTTTCTCCTGTTCTTTTGGAGTTTCCTCCGCAAAACAATTTGTTACAAATTGATCAACAAATTTTATTAATCCTTCAGTGTTGATTTGATTTATACTTGCGGCGCGTTTTAATTTTGCAATATCGTCATCAGCTTCGGATTTTGTATCGCACAAGATCAACCCTTTGAATATTTCCATATTACGTTCTACAGAACGCAGAGAAATATATCCGCCCATAGAGAGTCCGCACAAAATTGGTCTTTTCAATTTGAGTTCGTTGATAATTGAAAAAAGATCATTAACATAAGCTTCCATTGTATATTGACCGTCGCCTACATAGCTTTCTCCAAGTCCGCGTACATCGTAAGCAACACAAAAATATTTTTCTTTTAGAATGTTAATTTGATTTTCCCACATGGAGTAATCGTACGGAAACCCGTGAATAAAAATAATTGGTTGGTTGTTCTGATCACCAAATGTATTAACGGAGAGACTGTTAATTGAAAATTTCATATTTAACCTTTCTTTTTAATACAACATGAAGAAAATTATTAGTAAGTTTCTTCAAGTTTCTGGTGGCAAATTTAATCTCTTATTGATAAGTATCAAAAAATATTAATACTTATTTAAACCTTAAAGAAAAGCTGTTTGTCAAAATTCGGAAACGAACAAACAAAAGGAACGTAACATGAAAAGATTCAGATCATTATTGTTCATAACTGCTCTTATTACTCTGCCTTTAATCTATTTTACGGCATGCAGTAATAAAGACCAAGTTAACGAACCAAATCAAATCAATTTCGATTCACCGCAATTTGCTGTTATTGATTATTTCGATGCGCAGAATGCAATTGAAGATGCAACCTTAGATAAAGATATGGCAATAAACAGCGACTTTACCGGTTATAAATTCATGAATTCAATGAGTAATTTAACTCCTGGTAACCCGATGTTAAGAGGAAATCCTTGGCTCGAAAAATTTGATTTTGGAAAACATCTTGGTTTATTCTTTAAGAGACTAAATTTGAGCGATGACCAAAAAATTCAATTAAGAAATCTAATGACAAAATTTCATGAGGACATGAAACCTTTGGTTCAACAGTTTAGAGATGCAAATGCTGATATAATTAAAGCTGCTAACGAAGCGCGAAAACTTATTGTTGAAGACCTAAAAGCCGGCACAATAACCAGACAAGAAGCTGCTGCAAAATTAAAAGCTTTGAATGAAGAAACCCGTGACAAAATTAAAAACAATCCCGCAACGCAAACAATTAAAGAAAGTATGTGTGCATTAAGAACGACATTATTTAATGATATTGCTGCTATCCTAACACCGGATCAACTTACAAAATGGAATGACTTCTCATCAAAAATTCCTAATCCATGTTGAGATAAGAATATAGAAATTGAAAAAGCCCCGATGAAGTCGGGGCTTTTTGTTTCTTCAAGCTAAATAGTTTTCCTAGAAGTAATAGAGATATTTAATTTTGAACACAGATACTCTATCTGTCATGTCTAATGTTCTCGCGGGATTATTTCTGTCGTGAATTTCATTAAGAGCAAGATAAATCCAGCTCTTCGGTGAAAATTGGTAGGAAAATAATGCACCTAAAAATACTCTTTCCATTTGATCAGATGATCTTAAAAATAAATTATCAACATAGACATAAAAATTAACATCATTAATTGGAGTAAATGAAAACCAAGGACGTGCATTATAAGTTATCTCTTCAATATTATTATCAGGATTACCCTCTATCCACATATCATAAGATGTTCCTATTTGTAGAATGTCTGCAACTTTCCATGATGCTGAAGCACCAAGCCAGCTATAGAAAGCAAGATAGTTTCTGGAGAAATTGTATCTCTTACTATATCCGCAGTAAAGATTTGCATTCCATTGAGGATTAATATTATACCAAGAGCTGAAATTTACTTGTGAAGAATTAAACTCCTTATTGTTGTCTTTAGTATTTATACTTTGAAAATTTATTTCATAACCCCAATTGGATCTAAACTGCATATTAATTCCAATTATACCGCCGTAATCCGTAAAATTATCTACCTTTTCATAATTAAGAACAGGTCCGGCATAAAACATTAATTGAGAAATAGTTCCTTCTTTGAAATACCAATACGGTCCTGTCAATCCAACAAATTCACCTGTGCCTTTCCAAGGGACATACCCAACTTGATTGATATCGAAGTTATCCCCAATATAACGACCCCGTATAAATGTTATCCATTTTTCGGAAAATTGTGTAAAGCCTGCGGAGAAAGCAAAATCACCTTCAGAATTTTTTATGGAACGTGCAATTTGATAAGCCAATTGCCAATCGGAGTTCCTTAATGCACCATCAATATCTATTACTCCGTAAGTATTATCGGAAGTTTGTTTACCAACAAAAAGAACACCGATGTTTGAATTATCAAAAACTTGTTTTTTTATTCTGCCAGATATAAATAATGCTGAAGGCTCAACTCCTTTGCTTCCATCGTAATCTGTATATTCGGTTTCTTGAGTTCGGGCAGCAAATCCTCCGTATTCCCAATCATCTATTCTTCCAAAAGCCTTTGCTCCAAAATTTAGTGAAACTTCCTTTCCATCAGGTAATTTTTTACCGATTCTTCTTGTATATAAAAGTTCAAGCGGACGATAAAAACCTGAATTTCTTTGTCTGCCGGACGGTGAAAAGATTTCATTTCCTTGAACAAAGAAAGGTCTTCGCTCATCAAAAAAAGTTTCGTAGCGGGAAATATTAAAATTATACGGATCGGCTTCGATCTGTGCAAAATCCGGATTTGCTGTTGCCTGAAATGTTAATTGTGGTGAGGGATTATAAAAAATATCCAAACCAGCATTTGGATCTACTTTGTATTTATTGTTACCAAGATAATTTATTTTTCCGAAAGCAACAGGATATAATTCCAAATTCAATCCCTTTATTGTAGGATGGAAATCTTCAAAAACTAATTTTCCGAATTTTGAAATTCTTTGTCCTTCATTCTGTTCATATTCACACCAATAAAGATCTTCGGAATTAATTGGGCGCCATCGGTCAAAGTCTAATCCCCAAGAAGTTAATTTTTCATCATACTGAATTGATTTGTACGGGATTTCAATTTCAACAACATAACCCCAATCATAAATTTTTGCGTCAGAAAACCAAATACCGTCCCAACTGTAATCGCGATTGCGTGCATCATCAAGCAACCGGCAATCTGACCGCGCACCTGCTGCATTAACGGCAAATTTATATGCCGTACGTTTATCGCCGAATGTATCGAGCATTATAGAGACAATATCTCCAAAACCTTCGTCAAGTTTGCTTGTATTCTGCTGGATGTTTTCTTTTTGATCGAAACAAACTATCATGCAATAAATTGAAGTTTCGGTTGTTAATACCTTTGCATAAGTTTTTCGTGAAGGTTCTTTTCCGGTATAAGGTTGAAGCTGGAAAAAATTTGTTGCCGAATCGGCTTGACTCCATGCTTCATCTATGTAACCGTCAATTTTTATTGGAGTGTCAATTTTTTTTAGTTTAAGAACTTTTTCTGTATTTGAAGCTGAAATTAAAATCGGTAGGAATAATAGAACGGTAAAAAAGTTTTTCATATCTCAGTCTTTCGTTTTGTTTTAACTTTAGACGCCATTGTAAATGAAAAGGTTGCAGTATTATTTCCTAAAAGTTTGAATGATAGAGGTACTATATCGAATTGACTCTAAGATAGTTTGTTATTAAATTTTTTACAGGATGGTAGGATGAAACGTGCCTTTATATATTGTTTAATGAGTTTTATTCTCTTTTTAAATAATTGCATAAAAGGAATAAATCTTGGTAGTGATGATCAATCAAAAGGATTGTATAAAAAGGGAATTGAAGCTATTCATTCTAAAGATACCGTCAGTGCAGAAAAATATTTTAAGGAATCAATCCGCAAAAATTCCGATGCAGCTTCATATTATGAGCTTGCTAAAATTCAATTTCATCATAACACATTCTACTCAAGAAATCTTGCTTTTGAAAATTCACGTATGGCAGTTTGGGGAGATCCGAATAATTTAGAGTACAATTATTTTTACGCCGAACTCTGTAAAAGTTTTGCACGACTCACTGCTTTCGATCAATACCACAAAATTTTAGAATTAGACAGCAGCCAGGTTGATGCTTGGTTTAATCTTGGATTGTTAAAAGAAAATGACTTCACCGAGTATAATAATTCCGTACGTAATGTTGATGGATTTATAGCGCCGCTACAAGAATATGCCGATGAAGATTTTAACGAAGCAGAAAAAAATTATCTCAATGCTTTGAAAATAGATTCGGTCAATTATCAAACAATCTTAAAACTAAGTTTGATGTATGATAAAGGGAATAAACCGGAGAAGGGAATTCCTCTATTACAAAGATTAATTACAAAAAGTAAAGCCGATAAAGAAATTCATCTTGCACTTGGACTTTTATATTACAAAACATCAAAGCTCAAAGAATGTTTTGCCGAATATCAAAAAGCAATTGAGTTAATGCCTGAAAACGAAAAAGAAGATTTCACTTTTAATTCCGTTAAATCTTTACTGCAACCGGCTTACGATTCCGTGATGAAAGAAATGAGCGATTATGAACTGAGAGATTTTATTGATCTTTATTGGAAAGTTTCCGACCCGCTATACATTACGGATTACAACGAACGTTTGCTCGAACATTATTCACGTGTTGCTTATGCCAATTTAAATTTTAGTGTTCCATCCATGAATATAGTCGGGTGGAAATCAAATCAAGGTGAGGTTATTCTACGATATGGAGAACCGTTAAACAGAACCAGAATAAGGCCTCAAATGCTTGCTGATAGAGCAGCAATGAAAACTGAAGTTTGGAATTATAAAGATTTTACTCTTGGCTTTACTGATATGGCACAAAGCGGAAATTTTATTTTTGCTGCACCGGCTGGTGAAAAAGATAAAAACGCTCCGCAGTTCAGCGGAGACTCTCAAACTTTTATGAATGATCTTAGGAGTGAATACTTCACGCACTACGAACCCAAATATGAAGGACAAAAGTTCGATATAGTTTATGATGTTTTACAATTCAAGAGCAGCGAGTTGAGAAACCATACTGACTTATATATTGATTACGGATTGAATCCAATTGACAGCTTGGTTAATAATGGAATTCTTAATGTTGAACATGATGCTGCGTTTTTCTTCTTTAATAATAATTCCGAAGAGCAAATAAAGAAGAAGGAACATTTCAAAGCTCTTAGTCCAAGAAATGTAGTCAGCACAATAACTCACCCGATACTTTACACAAATACTTTGCATGTACCTGCTATTACTGATTCCGGCTATTACTCTTTGGAAATTTTAAGAAATCTTGATAAGGGAGTATCCTCCAACCGAGGAAGAATGGGAATAAAAAAGTTTAGCAATATTCATTTAGATATAAGCGATATTATTCTTGCATCTAGAATTGAAACCGGTCATGAATCCAAATTCAATATTAATAGAAATAAGATCAGCATATTATCAAATCCAACGAAGCAATTTATGAAAGGTGCTACGCCTATCTATGTTTACTATGAACTTTATAATTTGGGAAAAAACACCTCCGGTCTTACTGATTTTGAACAAGAAGTTGAAGTAAAAGAATACTCCGAAGAGAATACATCAGGATTAGAAAAAACTATTTCCAATATTGGTAAGTTTTTGGGATTTGGTAAAGGAGAGGGAATTTCTTTTTCTTCAAAATATCAATCTGCAGAAGTCAATCCGCAAATACATTATCAACTTGATTTATCGAAAGCGAAAACCGGGAAATATTTAATTACTATAACTGTAACTGATAAAATTGATAATTCAAAAGTCAGCTCACAGACTGTAATTGATTGGACGAATTGATTTATCATTTCTTCCGGGAAGAATATTTTTGTTTTGATTCCTTTACTTGAAAGCCGATTTGTCGTTTAGGCTTTTCTGCTAGTATAAGCAGTTGGTTAATAGCTTCTATTATTTCTCTGATTTGTTCATCGTGTCCTTCAAATTTAGATTCAAGTTCTTTCAACTTTTGCGCAAGTTCTTTATGAGTTGATAATATTTCACGCAGACGTACAAAAGCTCGAACAACATAAACACTAGCTTCAACTGCTCTTTTAGAATTTAATACCGATGCTAGCATAATAGCGCCATGTTCGGTGAAAGCAAAAGGTAAAGAAGAGGAATGCTTTAGCGCGTTGAACCGGTGCCATTTTGTCACCAGTTCCTTTTTTTCTCCAACAGTCAACTGAAACATAAATTCAGAAGGAAACCTTTCAATGTTACGTTTAACTTGTCGGTTCAAATATTTCGTTTCAACACCGAATAGATCCGAGAGATCGCGATCTAGCATTACTTTTTGTTCTCGAATAATTAAAATTTTTGATTCGATTAGTGCAGAAGATGTTTGAATATATTTTCCCATAAATATTTTTCCCATAAAAAAAGGTATAGTTAATTATTGTAACTGATCGCATTATACGACCACCTCTTTTTTAAGATTCCAATTTGGAACCTCATAACCTTTAGAGGTGGTTATATTTTGTGACCACCTTACTAAAAAAATAACTTAATATTTTACGCACAACAAAAGCGCAACTTTTAATATTAAGAATTACAAGTAAGCTCCAACTCCAACACTCAGTGACAGATAATTAAATCCCGATCTTTTGGTTGCACCTTTTGGATCAAATGTGATCGCTGTATACTGAGCTGAAATATTTAATAAAAAATGTTCTACAATAATCATTTTTATTCCACTCTTGCCGCCATAACTAAATCCGGAGCTGGTTGATGACCCAGATGATAGAGAAGTATACCCAAATTGACCTTCTATGAATGGATATATGGATTTACTCTCTACAAGGAAGTTATATGAGGGAGTAAAAAACAACCCGAGAATTGTTACATTATCGCCGCTTTTTGGAGAAACAACCGTTACACCAGGAAGAAATGATATCCCAGTACTTAGTCCTATTTCTAGTCCATCTTGAATAAAATATCCAATTTGTGGTGTTAATGCGAATATTGATATAGCATCACCACTAGTTCCATTTGATACAGGTGTGAATGATGAATAGGCAACACTTCCCGAGATTTCTGTTATACCTTTCATTGCAAATGTTTTTTCTTGAGCTATGATTTGATTACAAAATAATACTGCTGTTAAAAATAAGAACACAATTGACTTGTTAGAAAAAATCATTTTGAATGGCATGATCTAATTCTCCTTTTCTCGTTAGTAATTAGTGAGATATTTCATGTTGAGATTAAATTTCACAATATATATTTCCCAATAGATTCGCAACCTAATGGCGTTGTGCTGAACCCGTAGCCCATCACAACAATGACGACATTTTTAACGCAACTTTTATTTATAAAAATGTTTTTTTAAAATAAACTACTTTAAATAGCAACTTTGTTTTGCAACTAAACCTAATAACTAGAACAATGCCGCACTGAAAAACGGCGTCCGTGTTGAGCGGCTGGCTGGTTAGCTTTAAGTTTAGAACGTAAATCTCTCTATAGCATATGGTAACCAATAAAAATCAATGCCAGAATTACTAAATGAAATTGGTTTTTGAGGATTTGATAAATCTTTAACTTCTCCTCTAACTAATTTTGTCATTATATCTTCCGCGTTTTTATTCCAAGCTTCAATTATTTCTTTAGTCTCAGTGAAAAAATGTTCTTTGGGATCAGAAAAAAACTCAACATAAAGATCAAAACCATTTGTCTGAGCGGAAATTGACAATGTAATTATCTCATCAAATAAAAGATTGTTTTTAGTAACATAGCGTTTGACTTCAGAAGTGAAATATTCGTGTGGTAGACTTAGATAACCAGAGTTAAGATAAATTAAGCCGACCTTAGAATTTGGTGATATTCGATTTCGAGTTGCAACAACTTGTTTATAAGCTTTTTCAATTTTTTTTTCAAGTGGACTTGAAATTGTAGAGGAATAGACTTTTTGGTCTTCAGCAGTTAAAATACTTGGATCAATAAATATCGTTTCCGAAACCGAATAATATTTTGAAAATAGATTAGAAAGTTTTTCTCTTCTTTCCTTTTTGTCCAATCCCTCTTCCATTAAGTCTTTTAATTCAAAAACAAATTCACCTATTATAAAATCAGCATTCAGTTCTTTACTATTAGCTTTTTCATTTTCAGTCAATCTTCTGCCGCCAGCGTCAATTAAAACTTTTTCAACAAACTCTTCATTTATTCTCGGTGGGCAAAGATATTTTGATTTCTTTTTCCCAGGACCGAAATTGTCGTGAATGATTTCATAATGAATTTTATTCAATTTAGCGTCAGCAAATGCATCTTTAATTATTTTTTCAGCTTCTTGAACTCTCTCTTCAATTAATGTGTCTTTTCGTTCGTAATACAGGATTTCCCACTTCATTTCAGTCAACTTGTTTTTAACGATATCAAGTGCAAGACTTTTATTAGGTTCATCAATAAAGAAAATGATAGATGCAGTTTCCCATTCATTATATTCAAAATTATTCTTAGAAGGCTTTGCTTTTAATATTATCCTTTGGACACTACTTAACAATATCTCACCTTAAAGCTAACTATTATTTAATCCGCCATAAAATGTCGGGCAGGCCCGCCAGCGGATAACATGACTGCTGTTGTTTATCCACTAGCTTTTATTTTGTTTTCAGTTTACTTTCAAAACTTCTTGCGTGATATCATACATATCTACAAAATACTATTAACGGATTTCCTAACTCACCGCCATCTTTGATGTTTGAATTAAATTAATCCAGAATTGGGAATAAAATGTTTTATTATATATATAAAGTCTTACGACAAATAATTCGCGAGTGTTTACATGAAGAGAAAATTTTAATTTGTTTCCCCATTGCGGGTATTCCTTTGTTGCAATAGCAACTTAAAATAAAAAATTAAGCTAGTCAAATAGTGAGAGGCTAGAAGCTAAAGGCGAGAAAAATCAATAATCATAAACAGATTAACTTAAAAATATTATCACAACCGTTTCAAAATTACCAGCGTCATATCGTCGTGCTGAGGATAATTATCTACAAACTTTTTCACTTCTTTAAGAATTAGATTTAATAAATCTTTTGCAGAAATATTTCTATTGTTCTCTATCAGTTTAATTAATCTTTCTTCTCCGTACAATTCATGTTTTTCATTCATTGCTTCGGTAAAGCCGTCTGTGTATAGAACAAAAATATCTCCGTTGTTCAATGTAATTTCTTCTTCTAAAAGTGTTGAGCTAAATACACTACCTTCTTCAAGACCGAGCGCCATACCTTTGCTAAAAAGTAATTTTGTTTTACCGCCACTTTCACTGCAAAGAATTCCAGGATTATGTCCTGCGCGTGAATAAATTATATGATTATTGCTTGTATCAAGAATTGCATAGAACATACTAACAAAAGAATTTTTCTCAATAGTTTTATAAAGAAGTCGGTTAACTTTTCCTAAAACATTTTTTGGAGAAACATCTTCTTCAGCATGTGCTTGAAGAATTCCTTTTGTTAATGTCATATAAATTGCGGCTCCTACACCTTTACCCGAAACATCGCCGATTGCAATTCCTAATTTATTTCCGCTAAGCTTTACAAAATCAAAATAGTCTCCTCCTGCTTCAATTGCAGGAATGCTGATTGCAGAAACTTCATATCCGGGAATTTTAGGTTCTTCTTTAGGAAGCAAACTCAACTGAACTTTAGCTGCTATCTCTAATTCTTTCTTTAACCGTTCTCTTTCAGAAATTCTTTTTATGTGTGAAGGCATGCCGTAATTTTCAAGAACAAATTCTTCATTCTTAAATCTGCTGACGAGATAAATAATTGGCGGAATGAAAAAGACAATTACAACCAAAACAAAATTTATTGTGAAGGAGGAATTATTTGTAGCATATAGTGTAAAAGAATGTGTTGTAAGCGCAGTATAGAATAAAGCACTTGCAATTGTTAAAAGATCAAAACGGAAATAGAGATAAGCTAAAAAGGAACCGAACAGAAAATATGAGATTAGATCCACAGCAAAATTATTAAGTGATGGCGGAGTAGAAGCAATTGCAATTCCCAAAACTGTTACTAATCCGGAAAGTAAAATGGAAATCCATTTCTTTTACCGGCGCTGATAGGAAATATTTACTATAAAAAAAGTTATTGCAATACTTGCAAGCGAAGCGTTTATGAAAGCACCAAAGATTACACTAACAGCCGGGAACCATCCGATAAATATTTCCATTGAATGGCTTGGTACAATATAAAGATTGCCATCGGGTCTGTTAAGAATAATTCCACCTAAAAGAAAACTGAGCGCAATCGCCAATCCTATAACCATACCTTTCATTAATCCGTCTCCGGAATGGACCGAAAAGATATGCCCCTTTATGAGCGAATCAACACCTTTAAGTTTTTCCGGCCAGAGTGATCTTGCATAAGATTCACCAACCGACCAGCTTGCAAAGACAAGCAATGCAATAAAAAACTGAAGAATTAATCCGTTGATTAATAGAACAATAATTTTTGTGAAGAGAAATGAAATATTACCAATAGTAGCCCCTTGCCCTAAACCGGGCCACATATTTATTACTTCAACCAATGATAATAGAAAAAATAGAATAAAAATAGAACGACCGACATTTACCCAAATTTCGCCTTGATGATATTTTTTTAGAAAAAGATAATATGCGATCATCATTAGAAAAACTACAAAGACAACCGAGATTGTTCCGAAGATTGCGTCGGCGGCGCGGAAATATTCTCTATCAGCCTGCGGTACTTCAAAATAATAACTGTACGAACCAACCTGATCTCCCTGAACTTTTGCAGTTAAAACTGTTTTTGCATTTACATCGGCTTCTTCTTTTTCCCATCGGAAAGAAAAATCAGTTCTGTTTCTATATTGTTCTTCTTTTGATTCAACTAATTTAAAACTGTTAAATTCATTTCCATATTTTTTTGTCATGAATGAATAAATAAGATTAGTTGCATCTGCCTTAGCTAAAGATTTTATTTCAATTGAATCCGGAATTTCTCGTCTGTAGCCAAATATTGAACCATCTTGAGCAACATCTATATAGTATGTAGTCTGTTGAATTTGTTTGGATAAATTTTGATGAAACATTACAGTCCAACTTAGATTAGTCGGGTGAGTTTTCAAGTATTCTTTAAAACCTTTACCGCCTAATTTTTTGATAAGGTAACGCATTTCAATAGGCGAGTTATCTAAGAAAGCTTCAGTTGAAAATCCATCTATATTTGTTTTTTGTTCAGTAAGAAATTTAGTTGCAATATTAATTGCTTCGGGGCGGGTAATCTTCATACTTAAACTGTTATAAACACCGTACGGATATAAAACTAATATTACTATAAAAAGAGCAATCCCTGAGATCAGCCAAAATTTGTGGTCTTTAAATGATGCTTTCATTTTATATCCGTTAATGTTCTTATTCTCGTTTGTTAAGACGGCTTAAAAATAGAAATGTTTGTAGAGAGTATCAATTAACACTTTTTCTAAGAGAGAATGAAAAATGTTATATTGCATATTCATAAGAGAAAATTTTCTTTACAAATGAAAGAACCCGAAGTAAACATAAACATAGCCACTGAGCATGGATTAACCGATGAAGAGTACGGCTGGATCTGTGAAAGACTTGGCAGAATTCCAACCTTTACAGAACTTGGTATTTTTAGTGTTATGTGGAGTGAACATTGCAGTTACAAAAATTCGATTGCACTACTTAAAACTTTACCACGCAGCGGTGGCAAATTACTTGTAAATGCCGGAGAAGAAAATGCAGGATTAGTTGATATTGGTGAAGGACTTGCAATAGCTTTTAAAATAGAAAGTCACAATCATCCGTCTGCTGTTGAACCATACCAAGGAGCGGCTACGGGTGTAGGCGGTATTCTAAGAGATATTTTTACTATGGGCGCTCGTCCGATAGCATGTTTAAATTCATTAAGATTTGGTCCTCTAACCGATCCTCGAACGAGATATCTTTTTGAAGGAGTTGTAAAAGGAATTGGAGATTACGGAAATTGTTTTGGTGTTCCTACCGTAGCCGGAGAAGTTTATTTTGATGAATCTTATAAAGGTAATCCGCTTATAAATGCAATGGCAATCGGGGTTGTAGATACGAAGCATGTAATATCTGCGACTGCAAAAGGAAATGGTAATCCTGTAATGATAGTTGGTTCATCAACAGGCCGCGATGGAATTCACGGCGCAACATTTGCATCGGAAGAAATTTCAGAAAAATCTGAAGCAAAGCGCCCGTCGGTTCAAGTTGGTGATCCGTTTACAGAAAAACTTTTGCTTGAAGCTACACTTGAGATTATCAAAGAAGATTTAGTTGTTGGAATACAAGATATGGGTGCTGCGGGAATTTCATGCTCAACTTCCGAAATGAGTGCTAAAGGTGAATCCGGAATGGTAATAGATCTGAACAAAGTTCCTCTTCGCGAAGATTCAATGTCAGCTTATGAGATTATGCTTTCGGAAAGTCAGGAAAGAATGCTTGTTGTTGCAAAGAAAGGGTGTGAAGAAAGAATTAGAGAAATTTTTGATAAGTGGGATTTGCACTGCGAAATAATAGGGCAAGTTACAGACAAGGAAAAAGTAATTATCAATTATTATGGTGAGAAGAAAGCAGAAATTTCTCCGGTTGAGCTTGTACTTGGCGGTAATGCACCTGTTTATATTAGAGAAACAGCAAAACCAAAATATCTTGAAGAAACAAAAAAATTTAATTGCAGAGCATTACCTGAGCCGGAAAGTTTAGGAGAAGTATTCGAAAAAATATTTTCATCTCCAAATATTGCATCAAAACGCTGGGTGTATCAACAGTATGATTCGATGGTTCGAACAAATACTATTGTTGGCCCGGGTTCCGATTCCGCAGTGATCTATATAAAAGAAATTAATAAAGCCATAGCTGCAAAAACTGATTGTAACGGAAGGTATGTTTATTTAAATCCTAAAGAAGGAACAAAGATTGCTGTTGCAGAATCTGCACGTAATGTTGTTTGCAGCGGTGCAACTCCTCTTGCAATTACAAACTGTTTGAACTTCGGCAATCCATACAAACCTGAGATGTATTGGACTTTTAAGAAAGCTATTGAAGGGATGGGAGAAGCTTGCAGATTTTTTAACACGCCTGTAACCGGCGGTAATGTTAGTTTCTACAATGAAAGTCCTGATGCCTCGGTATATCCAACTCCGGTTATAGGTATGGTAGGATTAATTGAAAAATTAGAAAATATTACAACAGCAGAATTCAAAAACGAAAATGATTTGATTTATCTACTTGGCGAAGATTACGAAGAAGTTGGCGGAAGCGAGTATTTGAAATTGATTTACAATCTAGTCACGGGTGAAATACCACGGATTGATCTTCAAACAGAAAGAGATCTGCATAAACTTATTCTTCATCTAATTGATAACGGATTGATAAATTCTGCTCACGATATTTCTGATGGCGGAATAATTACTGCAATTGCCGAAAGTTGTATAATCAATCCAATAAAAGCATTAGGTGCAAAAGTAAAAATTCCGATAAAAACGCGTGAAGATTTTTCGTTCTTCTCCGAATCACAATCAAGAGTCATTGTTTCAGTTAATCCGGAATCGAAAGAGAAATTTGAAGAAATAGTTTCCAAAAGTTTTACCCCATTTTTATTGCTAGGAAATGTTAATGGAACAAGTCTGAATGTTAATGATCAGTATAATTTCCCAACAAGCCATTTGATGGATCTTTATTATTCTGCAATTAAAAAGAGAATGGATATTGCGAATTAAGATTTTAAAATCAATAGGTTCTGTAATTTCCTTATCCTCCTACAGAAAAATAATTTCTTTTCTCAAACATTATGTTCTTGGACTTTTTAAGAAAATGGATGAGAACAATACTTTTTTTGCTGGAGCAGGAATTTCCTTTTCACTTTTACTTGGTATGATTCCGTTTTTACTGCTTTTATTTTCCGTTCTAGGAAATATTTTTGATCAATCGGTTATAGAATCTCAAGTAAATAATTTTATAGATCAGACAATTCCTTACGTAGCCTATGCTAATTATGTTAAACGAATAATAAGTTCGCGCTTGCCCGAAGTAATTGAATATAAAACATTAGCCGGATATGTTGGTGTTATCGGATTATTATTTACTTCAACTTGGATTTTCAGCAGCATAAGAACAATTTTGAATCATATCTATCATGTTAAAATTCAGAAAGGTTACCTTTACGGATTAATACGTGATGTTCTTATGGTAATTCTATTAGTATTCATCATTACAATTTTCACTTTTATTGTTCCTGCACTTAATATCATTTATGAGTTAACTAAAAATTATGATTTTGTTCAATCTTATACTCAAAGCTCATTATGGAATATTCTAGTATATACGGTATCGTTGGTACTAATGTTCGGATTATTCTTTGCACTCTATTATTTAATTCCTTATGAGCAATTAGGCAAGAAAGTTGCAGCTATAAGTGCATTATGGACAACATTACTATGGGAAATTGCCCGTAGTGTTTTCGGTTATTATGTTAATAATATATTAAGTACAAATCCGTTGTATGGAGCTTTTGTTTTGATAATTGCTATTTTATTATGGCTCTTTTATTCTGCTTGTTTATTTATTGTTGGTGCAGAGATTGGGCAATTGTATAGAGAGAGACAAATAAATAAAATTATTCGTGCCGGCGGTGATTCTTAAATATAATTCCCACATAAAAAATACGATTTGAACTTTTTTTTACTTTCAGTTGTAAGATAAAATATTTTTAAACGGAGACCCTTCATGTCAATAAAGATTAATCAACCAAGCAGTTTTTTGTTATATGGTTCTGTTTCTATTCTTTTATGGTTTGTGTTTAGCGTTTCTGAAATCAGTTTTGCACAAGACATACGTCCTAACACAAAGAAAAAAGGAGATTTCGTATCACAGGATGCGGTTGAGCTAAATAAAATCAAACAACTTAAAGTAAAGACAAGAATAAAATATGCAGCCAACTATGATTTGAGCGGCAAAATGATTCCAAAGAAAATAGCAGTGAAAGAAACTTTTAATAAAAAAGGTTTATTAACTCTGATGGAAGAATATAACGGAATGGGAAATGTTGTTGCCAAATATAAATTTACTTATGATTCAAAAAATAATCCCATAAAGGCAGAATCTTCCGAATCTGATGGGAGAACAAGGCTACAATTATCTAAATATGATTCACACGGCAATGAGATTGAGAGGCTTATAAATGAAAAAAGAAGAAATAAAACTGATTCGAAAATGCTTTTTAAGTATGATAAGGATGATAATTTAATTGAGACAAAGAATTTTGATAATAACAAACTGTCAGATATACTTAGTACCACTTATAACGCCGGTAAAAGAGCCGGTTCAACTGTTAAAGATGAGAAAGGAAATACTATTTTAACAATTACACCCGAATATGATTCCAATGGCAAGTTGATTAAAGAAACGCGAAAAAATTCTTCAGTAAATATTATTTACACATACAAATATGATTCGAAAGGAAATCTAACTGAAATGGTTGATGATGAGACAAAACGATATTATAACTATGATGAAAAAGGAAATGTAACTGAACACAAAATGTATTTGCTTGACGGAAGACGTCAATTAAGATTATTGTTTAAATATGGATCTAATGGTTTACAGAGTGAAATATTAAGGTTTGATAACAACGAGGAGCCTGTATTAAACACAAGTTTTGTTTACGAGTACTATAAGTAACCTTTGGGAGTAAAAAATCCGACCGGTAAAGCTATCCGGTCGGATTTTTTATGCATTGAAAATTAATTTTTAAATGCTAAATCATTTTCATTTGTAGGGTGTTCACTTAGATATTTTTGATAAAGAAAACCATTATAAAATCTTTCGCACATTCTTCTGGTTTTTTCACAATCAGCAAATTTTGCAAGACGGCTGACTAAATAAACACCTTGAGTATTACCAATCTTTACCAGCGACAATGCAGCAATTACTCTCTCTTCAAGAGTTTTTCCTTCACGAAGAAGCTGCATTAATGGAATAACAGCATTCTGCGATTTCATTTCGCCAAGATTAAATGCACAACTAACACGTAACCCTTCATTATCTGATGCTAAACCAATTAATCTGTTTAACTCAATGGTCTCATATGTGTTTGCTTTTGGTATGGTCTTATTCACTTCCGCGAAAGAAAATCCTGTGAATAGCAAGAAAGAAAGTATAAACAACGATAAAAATACTTTTGCTTTCATGGCATCCTCGTTTCTATTTGTTTGTTAATTAATGTGGCGATCTTTTTCTTTCGCCTTCGAATATTAAGACGACAATATTTTTAAAAGGTTGCGCGAAAATTTAAAAACCACATATTTATGCGAGGGCAAAAAAAATCCTCAACTAAAATGTTGAGGACTTGGTAACAATCGTATTTTATAAGAATCTTCATAACTTCCAATCACATCCGATTTCTAATGAACCATATTTTAATGTTCCGAATCCAATGCGGCCTGAAACAGCGAAAGTTGACGATACCCAATATCTTCCACCGCCTTGAAATCCCAGCCACAAACCGCCGTGAGAGGGAGAAGGATACTTTCCGGAATCATTCCCTTTGTATTTTACATAACCCGCATCGAATGCTAAGACAAGGCCCGCCCAAAGATCAATTTTCTCATTGCTTAACTTAAAATGATAATTACCTTGGGCACCTAACAACAAATCTTTATAACCCCATTCACCGCCAACAAATGAATCATTAAATGACCAGTAACGAAGAATTCCGCCAAAACCTACATCACCAAAATCTTTTAAATTAATTCCATACTCATAATTAAATCCGATTTGTGGAACAGTACCGAGAAATGATAATCCTAAGGAAGGACCGAGATAATGTTTTCCGATTACAAATTGTGCATTGTTAATAACGGGAAAAATTATAATAAAAAGAAAAGTTGAGAACTTAATCCTGCACATAAATTTCTCCTTGAATAGTATTAAAAGCACTGCTCTAAATTTAATAATAATGCCGTTAAATTTTTTTTGGAAGAATATTTTGATTATTCTTAATTGGAACCGATATCCTTAAGAATTTTAATTGCCTTGTGAGCGAATAAAATTACAAATAGTAATAGCACACCCAGCAAGAACCAATTTACCATAGCCACCTTCATTTTTTGTACTAAAAAAGTAAAACAGTTTTTATCGTAAATAAGTGCTATTAATCATTTTACCAAACCGGCAGTTTTTTTCAAAAAAAATAAATTTATTAAAACTTGTGTAAGAACATTTTATTATTTAGATTTGGTCTAAATAATAATAATCATTCATTTATAGAGGAAAATATGAATAATCTAACTAAATCAATCTCAGTTTCTTTAATCTTATTAATAGCAATTTTACCAAACAAATTAAATGCTGATGTAAAAAATTTTGGCCGGTCTTATACTTCATATACTTTACCTGCAAATGCTTTGGAAATTGAGTTTTGGCAAACAGGAAGAATTGATAAAGGTATTGGCTCTTATTTTAGATGGCAGCCAAGGATAGAAATTGAATATGGATTAACCGATAGATTAACTACTTCCTTCTATCTTAATTTTAATGAGGTTAGAAGTTATGATAATCAAATTCAAAACAAACCATTAAGTCTTTCAACATCCTCAATTGAGTTTAGATATAGATTTTCTAATCCTAACGAGTATTTTGTTGATCCGGCTCTCTATTTTGAGTTAAGCTACGGTGGTGATAAAATTGAATATGAACCGAAGATTTTATTATCAAAACGGTTTAACAATTTTATTTCCGTATTAAATATAAACTCCGAGTTTGAAAGAAATATTGCAGAGAGTGAAAATGAATCAAGTTTTGAAATAACTATGGGACTTGCTTATGAGTTAAGTACAAATATCTCTTTGGGATTAGAATTTAGAAATCACAGGAATTACTTAGATACGTTTAAGAAAGAAGAGAATCAGGCTAGTTTTATTGGACCAACGGTTAGCTATCATTCCGACCGATTTTATTTTGTAATTAATTTTTTAGCACAATTAAGCGGAAGTCCTTCAACAAAAGATAATTTTGAATTTTCATCCCATGAAAAGTATGAACTTAGAACGATTCTGGGAATTGAGTTATGAAATTGATCATATTTCTTTTAATCATCTGTATATTCGGCTGCTCATCTAAAGAAAAAATGATTGATGTTAATAACCGTGGTCAAAAGCTATATTACGAAAAATGTAACGGCTGTCATCGTCTTTATGAAAAAGGAGAGTATGATAAAAAAATATGGAAAGAGATTATGCAAAAGATGAAAAAGAAATCGCATCTAACAGAAGATGAAGAAAGAATGATCATAAAATATTTGGTTGAATGATTGAGAAACAGCTTGATAATTGAGGGTTATTTGACATTCGGACATTCCTTAGATATATTTGTGACCCGAGAAAAGAAAAACGTTTAATACAGATAAAAAATTACACCGCTGGTCCGTCAATGAAACAAATCTTTCCTTGACGAGATAAAGTGTAGCAATTGGTAGCGAGTCGGGTTTATCTCGTCTGAGGCATCGAAGACGGACTCATAACCCCCCGCCAAAAAACGGCGGGATAAACTCCGGTTGTAGGCTCAAGTCTTAATAGGAGTGTTCTTAGAAAATAAAAAGTTTATATCGCGGGGTGGAGCAATTGGTAGCTCGTCGGGCTCATAACCCGAAGGTTATAGGTTCAAGTCCTATCCCCGCTACTAAGAAAAGCCTGATTTGTAATCAGGCTTTTTATATTCAAAGAATGATTTCCCGCCCCATTAAAACTTGCTACTTAACCTTTCATTCGCAATATTCGTAACAAAATTATTGCAGACAATATGCTCAAGACCCTTCTCATTAAAGATTACGCACTCATTGAAAATATCGAAGTTGAATTCGGTAAAGGTTTGAATATTATAACAGGGGAAACCGGAGCCGGAAAATCTATCTTAATTGACGCAATGGGCTTGTTATTAGGTGAACGTGCATCAACTGAAGTCGTGAGAAAAGGTTCCGATAAATCTGTTGTGGAAGGACTCTTCGATGTTACGGGGAATAAAAAAGTACAACAACTACTTTCCGCAAATGAAATCGAATTTAATTCGGAACTGATTGTCAGACGCGAAATTTCTCTTAAAGGAACTAATAGATGTTTTCTGAATGATACTCCTGTTCAGCTTAATCTTATCAAAGAAACCGGCGATCTTTTGGTAGATCTGCACGGACAGCATGAACATCAATCTTTATTGCGGGCGGAAACACACATCGAAATACTGGATGAATTTGCCAATCTCGAAACTCAATTGAATGAATTTAAAACTGCATCGCGGCAGCTTTCTGATTTGTCGAAAGATCTGCGGGAGCTAATCCAGAAAGAATATTTGCTGAAAGAGAAAAGAGAATTATTCGAATTTCAGATTAAGGAAATAGATGCGGTTTCTCCTCAAGATGGAGAGGAAGAAAAACTTTCCGATGAATTAAAAATTTTAGAGAACTCTGAAAAACTTCTTTCGCTTACGAATGAAGTTTATAATGCGGTCTATGAAAATGAACAGTCCATTCAAGAACAAATTGCAGATGTTAAAAATAAAATTTTAGAGCTTTCGAAAATTGATAAATCATTCGATGAAAATTTAAATGAAGTAGATTCAATCCTGACTTCTCTCGTTGATATCTCTTCTTTCATGCGGAGTTACAAAGACAGAATTGATATTGATCCAAGCCGTTTAGAAGAAATAAGAGAACGTCTCGGCTCACTTAATCTATTGAAGAAAAAGTATGGCGGTTCACTTAAATCTGTTATAGATCACCGGGAAAAAATTGGCGCCGAGTTCGAACTTGCCGAGAACTTTTCTCTAAAAATTTCTCAACTTGATAAAAAAATATATGACTCAAGAAAAGAATGCGGATTAATTGCAAAAAAACTTTCGCAGGAAAGAAAAGTTGTATCGAATAAGATTAAAAAGGAAATTGAGGATGCACTTAAATATTTGGGAATTGCAGATTCCGTTTTCAAAGTAAAACTGGAAAATGAAATAGTCCCAAATACAGCAGAGAATTTTATTATAGTTGACGGCAAGTATTACAAATTTAACGAGCATGGCTTTGATAATATTGAATTTTTTATTTCTACAAATATTGGTGAAGATCCTAAACCGCTTGTAAAAGTTGCATCGGGCGGAGAAGTCTCGCGCATTATGCTTGGATTAAAATCTATACTTGCAAAAACAGATAAATTACCGATTCTTATTTTTGACGAAATTGATACCGGTGTCAGCGGGCGTATTGCTCAGAAGGTTGGACAAGTTCTAAAATCTCTTGCATCGTTTCACCAAATTATTGCCATTACTCATTTGCCTCAAATTGCAGGGCTATCGGATTTCCACTTTGCGGTTGAAAAGAAAAAAGTTGGTGATCGTGTAGTAAGTTCGATAAAAATTCTAAAAGGTGAAGAGCGCATTAAAGAAGTCGCGAAATTAATGAGCGGCGAGAAGGTTACCGAAGCAACACTAAACAGTGCGCGTGAGTTAATGGGTATATCGAAAAATTAAGGATTTGCTGTTAAACACAAAACAGTTTTTCCTTTAATATTTCCTTTGTGATGAAAAGTTTGTTCATTAAATTCAATACAGAGAAATCAATAATAGCGAGGGTTGTATGATTAAAAGAATACTTTCTTTGTTTATTGTATGCGGTTTATTTTTTTCAGTTAATCTGAAAGCACAAAGTTTGGAGGAAACACTTTCAAGTCTTTCCAGTACTGTTGGCTCTGCTTATGTAAAACCGGTTATTTCTGCATTTGGATCGAATCTTAATTCCGGATGGGTTTCACAAGTGCCGTCTTCAGCTAAAGTTGGTTTCCATCTTGATCTAAAAGTAATTGCGATGGGTTCATTCTTTTCCAGTGATGTAAAAAATTTCTCAGAAACCGGACAATTCTATTTCAACGATCAACAGGCAGATGTAATTTTACAAAACTCAGGTATTCAACAGAGTAATCCTAATTATAATCAAATTAAAACACAGCTTAAAAATACTCCATTCAGTGTTAATTTCTCCGGACCAACAATTGTAGGAAGTAAAAACAAATATTTAGCAATCAATTTTCCTGCACAGAGTTTTCAAGGAAACAATTTAGCAGCAACAACATTTACATTGAATCAGGTGAAAGGTTTTTTAGATGAGCTTCCAGCATTTCCAACAGCAGCAGTGCAATTAACCGTTGGGACAGTTTTCGGCACTAATGTTGCCATAAGATATTTTCCTGATGTGGAAATCCAAGATATGGGAAAGTTTAGTTTCTTTGGTGCGGGCTTAATTCACAACATCGGTACCTGGTTTCCTAATCCTTTACCGGTTGATTTAGGAGTTGGATTCTTTACTCAGAAGATGAAAGTCGGAGATATGTTTGAAAGCAATGCCACACAATTTGGTTTATACGCCAGCAAGACATTTGGTTTTATTATTTCGGTTACTCCGTATGTCGGATTAACAACGGAATCATCCAAAACAACTGTTTCTTATAATTATCAATCAAACCAAAACGTTAACGGGGTTCCGGTTCCCCCGGTTAAAATTTCTTTTGATCTCGAAGGTGAAAATTCTGCTTCAGCTGTTGTGGGTGTAAATATACATTTAGCAGCAGTCAATATTAGCGCCGATTATAAATTAGCAAAAACAAAAACAGCAAGTGCAGGCATTTCATTCGGATTCTAAACAAAATTGTTCTCTATTTAAGGGGGCTAACAAGCCCCTTTCTTTTTATATCTTCAATGATAATTTTATGGAGTCTCAATTTAAAATTATTTTTTTTGCATATCCATAGTGGTTAAATAAATTTCACTATGACAGGACTCAGTGAAAGGAGTTAACATGAAGAATATATTAATAGCATCATTAATATATTTATCATTGGGGTCATTAATATTTGCACAAAACAATGATAACTTAGATCAAACATTATCTAATCTTTCGAGAGATGCTGTTAATGCATACATATCTCCGGCCGTTTCGGGATTTGGTTCGAATTTAAATTCGGGATGGATCTCAAAATTACCATCGGCATCAAAGATGTCTCTCTATATAGATTTCAAGATTATCGGTATGGGTTCCTTTTTTTCCAATAACAAAAAAGATTTTTTAATTACTGGCCAAGTCAGATTTACAGATCAACAGGCAGACGAAATATTAAATAATTCCGGTTATTATTTTCCTGATCCCAGATACGTAGTTTTAAAAAATGAAATGCTCAGCAGGGATTGGACTGTTAATATTTCTGGTCCAACGGTCATCGGAAGTAAAAATGAAAAAGCTAAAATTGAATTCCCCGGCGATCAATCTCTTGGGATACAAAGCCATACCGTAACAATTGATCAAGTTAAAGGTCTTCTGGATAACTGGAAAATATTTCCTTCCGCTGCTCTTCAACTGACTGTTGGAACAATAGCCGGGACAAATCTTTCCATAAGATATCTACCCGATATTTCTAGAACTTTTGGCTTCAACGATCAACTTGGTAAATTTACATTTTGGGGAATCGGGTTTATTCATAATCCTGGCGTTTGGTTTATGATTCCTTTGCCTGTGGATCTTGGTATTGGATACTTTTATCAAAAGCTTAAAGTTGGAAATACCGTAGAAAGTACAAACTCGCAATTCGGACTGTATGTAAGTAAATCCTTCGGATTTGGGATTTCTTTTGCACCATACGCCGGGCTAACATTTGAATCTTCAAAAACAAAAGTATCCTATGAATATAATTATGACACATCAACAGGTCCCTCGACTCTTAAGATTAACTTAGACTTGGAAGGTGAAAACACAGCCGCACTTCTTTTGGGATGTAATGTGAAATTAACTTCGGTTGTAAATGTTAATGCAGATTTTAAAGTTGCCAAAACTAAAACTATAAGCGCCGGCATATCATTCGTATTCTGAAAAATAATTTTCTGTAATAAGGGGCAGAACAAGCCCCTTTTCTTTTTGTATCTTCCTTCTATGATTTCATAGGGATTACATTGAAAGAAACTGCGATATATATTCACATTCCATTTTGTGATCACAAGTGTATCTACTGCGATTTTTACTCGATCATATCTTATAATAATGTTTCTTCGTACTTAAATTCAATAAAGAAAGAAATTGATTATTACTCGGCTGAATATTCCGGCGGAAGAAAAATTATTTCTATTTTTTTCGGCGGCGGAACTCCTTCTTTTATGGAGCCGCATTATATTTATGAAATCATACAATATATTAAAAAGAATTTTTCAGTTAATGACGATGCGGAAATAACACTTGAAACAAATCCCGGAACGGTGAGTTTAGAAAAATTAGCTGGGTTCAGAAAGATCGGCATTAACCGGATCAGCATTGGAATACAATCATTCAATGAAGATGAATTAAAATTTCTAACTAGAATACACAATTCGCAAACTGCGATTCAAACTGTTTGGGATGCTGCGGATGTTGGTTTTGAAAATATAAGTGTTGATCTAATTTTTAATTTACCGGGACAAACAAAAGAGAAATGGCATTACAATCTGGAACAAGCGATGCAACTTCCAATCAAACATATATCTGCGTACAGCTTAATTTTAGAAAAAGGTACTATTCTAAATAAAATGGTTCTTGACGGCAAAGTGAAAATGCAGAATGAAGATTACGATGCTGATCTTTATGAATTAACAATTGACTTTCTTGTTCAGCAAAGATTTGAACAATATGAAGTTTCTAACTTTGCAAAAGACGGTTATGAATGCATTCACAACAATGCTTATTGGCGCTACAAAGATTATTTAAGTTTCGGAACATCGGCACATTCATTCGTAAACGGAAAGCGATGGTGGAATTATTCAGCATTAAATTTTTATGCCTCGGCTATTGAATTAAAAGGTAATGCAATAATTGGAGAAGAAATTCTTTCCGAGAAAGAAAAATTGAATGAGTATGTTATGCTTGCACTACGCAGTAAAGGACTTGATCTAATAGAACTGAAAAATATTTTTGGCGAAAGTTGGTTTATGAAAAACAAAAATTATTTATTTCAACTTGAACGGGAAAAATTTCTTATCAAAAAAGATGGTATGATTAAATTCACACCGAGGGGCTATGCAATCTGCGATGAAATACTCACAAAATTTTCTACATAAATAGAGCTCTTGTCCCAATTGCCAAATTATTTGAGTTGCGTATTAATCTATTGATAGTAACTTACAATTAAGAATTTTAGCGGGGAGAATTTGTTCATGCGTTTCTTCGGAATATCAATTAATACGGCGTTGTTAATTTTATTTATTCTAATTAATGTAACACAGTTATCCGCACAGATTAAAGACAAACCAAATGCAGCAATTCAATCCACTGCTCTTGCCGAACAATATTCCAAAATGAACATTAATAATATTTCTACATTTATCAGAAATACAGGAGGAGCGGACCATTCAAATACAGGAGATTCAGGATTTGAATACCCTAAGCTTTCCGGTAAAACACTAATTTATGAATCCGGATTACTATGGGCTGGCAAAGTGAATGGACAAATAAGAAGCGGCGGATCTTGTTATAACATGGGTTTAATGCCCGGCAAGATTTTATCTAATGGCGTTGCTGAAAACCCCAGCTCTGTTTCTGTCAGGGCATATAGAGTACGCCCCGATTATATAACTGCTAATCTATCAACTGAGATTAAAGATGAAAACAAAGATCGTCAATCTATATTCAATCAATATGAAAAAGATTGGAATGAATGGCCTGTAAGCGGTGGTGCTCCATTCAAAGATATAAATGGTAATGGAACTTATGAACCATCCATAGATATTCCCGGAGTTCGGGATGCAGATCAAACAATCTGGTTTGTTGCAAACGATTTGGATTCTATCCAAACAAGAAAATTATTCGGTGCGTTACCAATGGGTATTGAAATGCAGACTACAGTTTGGGCTTATAATAATGTTGAACCTCTCAATAACATGATTTTTAAAAGATATCTCATCATAAACAAGAGCACAACAAAGTTTGAAGATATGTACTTTGGAATATGGTCCGATCCGGATGTCGGTGGTGATGCAGGTGATGATCTTATAGGATGTGATACATTACTTAATTTAGATTTTAGTTATAATGGTGATGATTCTGATCCTTCATATGGTGCATTTATTCCTTCTGTTGGATTTTGTCTTCTTCAAGGTCCGGTTACTCAAGGTAATAATGGTGATATAGCAACATTGATGGGAAGAAAATTATTAGGGAAGAAAAACCTTAATATGACTGCCCTAGGATATTTCGGAAAAGGAGGAACTTTATATCATGACCCTCCTCCCGGAACTTATAATGGAACATTACAGCTTTATAATTTAATTCAAGGTTTGTTAAATGAAGGTGCATCTGTTCCAGATCCAATAAAAGGCGGAACAACTAAATTTCCATTTTCAGGAGATCCAATAACCAGGCAAGGATTTGTTGGCGGGATTAATTATCCGGGCGTATGGAATGATGTTAAATATGATCATAGAATGATGTTGTGTTCCGGACCTTTTAATATGGCTGTGGGTGATACGCAAGAAATAATATTTGCACAGATTGCCGCAGGCGGAGATCCGGGTTATTCACGCTTAGCTGCAGTTTCTTTATTAAAGAAAGCAGCTAAGTTTTCTCATTTATTCTATAGAAATAATTTTGAACCGCCGTCTGTTAAGAAAACAATATCCGGTCTTCATGCGGCAGAACTTGATAGAGAAATAATTCTTAATTGGGGAATTAATGGTAATAATGTTTCTGAAATTGAAAATCAAAAATCATCAATCTACTCTTTCCAAGGTTACAATGTTTATCAAATTTCAAAATTTGAATCAACTATTGGAGACAAAAGACTAATAACAACTTTTGATATTAAAGATGGACGGACTATTATTTCTGATGAAGAAGTTGATCCGGGTTCCGGGTATGTAAATAATATTATAAAACAATCCGGTACAGATTCAGGATTACAAAGATTCATTTCGATTAAAAAAGATTATTTTAATAATGTAGTGTTGAACAATGGAAGTCAATATGATTTTGGCGTTGGTTATTACCGTGTAGCAAATGAGACAGATTCACCATACAGTTTTGATGAAAGCCCGCTGACCGTAATTACTGTAACTCCCCAGTCTCCCAAGCCTGGTGTTAAATATGAAAGCAATTTTGGAGATTATGTAACTGCAAACCACGTTGTGGGCAGTTCCACCGCTGAATTGAAAGCGATGATTGTTGATCCAAATAAAACTACCGGAAATACTTATGAGATTGTTTTTAAGAATGTTAACGGAAAATTATTGTATGATGTTGCTAATCTAACAACCGGCAAAAATATTTTATTTAATCAAACAAACTTAAATGGAGACGAAGATTATTTAGTTACAGATGGATTTATACTGAAAATAAAAAATAATGCCGGCAACCCTTTAACTAATAATGATGTTTACAGATTTACCTCTCCAACTAGGATCATTAATTCTACTCTTAATGAGCGTGACATAAACAAAATAAATGTTTTTCCTAATCCATATTATGGAGACGGCATGAATGAGTTTAGCAAGTATGATAAACATGTAACATTCACACATCTTCCTCAAAGAGCCGTTATTAGAATTTTTAATCTTGCAGGGCAGTTGGTTCGTAAACTTGAGAAAGATTCACATGAACAATTTTTTAGATGGAATATGTTGACCGAAGAATATTATCAGGTTGCTTCCGGTTTGTATATAGTGCACATAGAACTTCCGGATTTTGGTAAAGTAAAGATTCTTAAACTGGCAATAATCTCGGGAGAATTTATACCGGATCATTTTTAAGAAATAACTTTTTAGGCGGGGAATTATGAAAACAAAATTAATATGGTTCTCAGTTTTAATTCTATCTTTGAATACAACAATAGCCCAATGGAATATTGTTAACACGGGCAATTACACTTGGAGCTCAGCATGGGCTATTGATGCTTGCGATTCGGCAACGGCAGTTATATCAGTAACAAGCAGTACAGCTGGCAGTTTAATTTTATTAACTACAGATGCCGGGATAAGCTGGAAAAATTTGAATTGGCCTAATTATAAATCACCGTATCATTTATCAATAAAAGATGCTAACCATATTTGGGCGGGGTTAAGTGATGGTAGAATAATTGCAACTTCGGATGGAGGAAATACCTGGCAAGTACAATTTAGTGATTCAACTAAAACTCATTGCATAAATTATGTTGAAATGTTTAACCCAAATGATGGTGTAGCAATGGGCGATGCAATTGAATTTGGTGCACCGGAAAGTATTTTCTTTATTAATGAAAACGTGGGCTGGGTCGTTGGAAGTTATTTATGGAAAACAACAGATGGCGGAACTACATGGAATACGCAAGAGAAATTCAGTCCGGACTTCGTGGGGGAAAATATTTACTTCACAGATGAAAATAACGGATGGATAAACGGTGATACTAATCAGAATTTTTACAGAACTACAAACGGCGGAAGTTCATGGCAATTTTTGAGAATAAATATTCCATCTGTTGAAAAATTTTATTTTCAAGATAATGTTGGTTGGACTATTGGCGGTTCTACCCTGATGAAAACAACTAATTCAGGTGAAACTTGGGTTATCGTTTCTTCGAATGATTGGATTAGAGTACGTGATTTTTCATTTATCACAAAAGATATTGGATGGACATCGGCTTACATTTCAACCGGCGGGAATCATTATGTGTTAATGAAAACAACTAACGGCGGAAGCAATTGGAGCGAGATTAAATCATTTGCTGATGAACCGATTTATTTTGTTCATTTTGCCAATGAAAATATCGGATGGGTAATATCAAAAAAGATTGCAGCCGATTTTTCTGCCGAGACATTTATCAGCTACACTTCTGATGCAGGAATCACCTGGACAAAAACAAAAATTACCGATTCTTCAATAACAAAATATCAGTTCATACCATATATTGATCTGATAGGACAAAATAAGTTTTTAATTATTTGTTCCGGTAGTGACTTTATATTTAGATCAAATGATAATGGCACAACTTGGGAACAATCAAATATAAATTTTGAAATTAGATCTATTTATTTTGTTAATGAGAAGATCGGGTTTGCCGGTTCATCTAATCAAAGAATCTTTAAATCAACAGATAGCGGGAATACATGGACAAAATTAAATGAAAAATCCCCAACTCAATTTCCATTGCTTAAAACAACTAATGGTGGAAATAACTGGACCATCGTTCAAAATAATTACCTCGGCTGGAGATCTAGTGACGTCTGGCGCAAAATTGATTTTGTAAATCCGGAAAAAGGTTTTGTTGTTCCCTCTTCTTTTTTAGAAGGAGACAATCTTGCAGGCTATACTGTGAAAACCGAAAACGGAGGATTGAATTTTAGTAAACTGAATATTCCTCGCTCCGTTCAAGTACTAAAATTTTACAATGAAAATTATGGCGTGGTTTGTAATGCCGGTATTAACTCTTCATCTTTTAAGATATTCCGAACAACAAATGGAGGTATTTCTTTTGATAGTGTTATTGTCACCGGAACATCCGGCTGGGGAAGCGATATTGAATTTTTACCCGGTTCGCCTTCGAATGTTTGGTTTAGCAGTGGTAAAAAACTTTTTTTTAGTTCTGATTCAGCAAAAACTTGGACTGATGGTGGACTGAGTTTAAGTATTCCATGGATTAGAGATATAGTTTTTATAAATAAAAGAATCGGTTGGGCTCTCAGTGATAATGCTGTTTACAAAACAGAAAATAATGCCGGGCTTGTTACATCTGTTGATAATAAAAATTTTATTCCGACAAAATTTACCTTAGACCAAAACTATCCCAATCCGTTTAATCCGGAAACAGTTATCAGTTATCAGTTGGCAGTTAACAGTTTTGTATCCTTAAAAATCTACGACTTACTTGGACGTGAAGTTGCAACGCTTGTTGATGATTATAAACAACCCGGTTATTACAATTCCAAATTCTCAATTGCCAATAATAAATTATCATCAGGAGTTTACTATTACACGTTAAAAACCGGAAATTATGTTGAAACAAAAAAAATGGTTTTGATGAAATAAATTACTTCACTTTTATAAACAAATATTATCTTAGTTCTAACAAAAAGCTGAGTTAATCATGAACGACAAATTTAAATTTATTATTCCGGTTTCTATTCTTGCCGGTGCTATACTGCTTTCGGTAATAATTTTCTCATTTGTTTGGAAATCAACTAAGAATGCAGATCAAACAATAACTGTTACCGGTTCCGCAAAAAAAGAAATTGTTTCCGATCTTGGCATTCTGCGCGGCACCTTGCAAAGTGCAAATTCCAGCAGACAAAATGCTTATCAGGTAGTTCAGCAGCAAATGCCTACAATTCTAAAATATTTAGAATCACAAGGATTTAAAAAAGATCAAATTGAAGTCTTTGGAATAAACGGTTATCCTGTTTTTGAAATTGCAGCAAATGGAATGCAAACGCAGAATGTCTCTCACTATGTTTACAGCCAGCGCTTCGAAATAAAATCCGACGATGTGAAAAAAATAAAAGAACTTTCGGTAACACTTAGTTCTCTTGTTGAAAAAGGTTTGGATATAAATGTTGACGCACCGGAATATCTTTATACAAAACTTGACGACTTAAAAATTGAAGTACAAGCAGCTGCATCGAAGAATGCGATGGAACGTGCTGTTAAAATTGCTGAAGCAACCGGCAGAGGTCTTGGTCCGCTTCGTAATGCTAGAATGGGAGTTATCCAAATTACACCGCGTAATTCAAATATGATTTCAGATTACGGTATGAATGATGCAACTTCTATAGAAAAGGAAATAACTGCTGTTGTTAGCGCTTCGTTTGAGATCAAATGATTTACGAATTACGATTTACAATTTACGAGTTATGATTTATTAATGGGGGATTTATGACTAAAGAAGAATTATTGAAGAGAACAAAAAAATTTGCTTTAGATATTATTATATTTGTTAATAATTTTCACCAGAATTCAGTTAATAAAGAAATATGTAATCAACTTTTAAGATCTGCGACTTCAGTTGGTGCAAATTATAGAGCGGCTTTAAGGGCAAAATCCAGAGCTGATTTTATTTATAAGATTAAGGTTATTGAAGAAGAAGCAGATGAATCGCTTTATTGGTTAGAATTGTTGATAGAATCAAACATTCAAATTTCTAATCAAATAGAAACGTTACATGATGAAGCAAAGCAACTAACAGCTATTTTTTCAAGCATTGCTAAAACAACAAAATCAAGAAATAATGCTAAATCATAAATTGTAATTCGTAAATTGTAATTCGTAAATCTTTTTGCTATTTCAAGCTATTCTTCCTACCTTTGCACTGTCTATTTCGCCCCTCGAGGGCGATTTTTATTTGTGGAATATGGAAAAACAGCAAATTTTCAACAGATTCGAAGAAATTGTTAAAGCCCAAGGCTTTGTTCTTATCGATTTAGTTATGCGAGGCGATAACCATCTTCGTATTATCGAACTATATATAGATAACGAAAAAGGAATTACCACTGTAGATTGCGCTAATGCAAGCCGGATGTTGAACGAAGTTATCGAATCTGAAAAACTGATTGATTCTAATTACCGACTGGATGTTTCTTCTCCTGGTGTTGAAAGACCTCTTAAGTTTTTGGTTCAGTATAATAAGCACATTAACAGAAAATTTGAAGTTGAATTCAAAGACGGTGAAGAAACCAAAAAGTTAATTGCAAAGTTGATCCGCATAGAAGGCGAAGATCTTTTCTATAGTGAAAAGAACTCTGAGTATAAAATAAATTTTAATAACATTATAAAAGCAAAAGTATTAATTAGTTTTTGATCACACAGGAGTAAAAATGAACACCGAGATAGTAGAATCCTTTGCTCAGATGGTCCGAGAGAAAAGTCTCGACAAAGATGTTCTTGCAGGAATTATTGAAGAAATTTTTGGAATAATGGTTAAGAAAAAATACGGGCTTGAAGCTAAGTATGATGTAGTTGTAAATATGGATAAAGGCGATATAGAAATATTTCTTGAAAGAACAATTGTTGATACTGTTAATGATCCCGGGACAGAAATCAGTATTGATGAAGTTAATGAAAAAGGAAATGCAGATGATCTTGAAGTCGGAGAAGACTTTGTTGAAAAGATCGAATTAAAAGAATTTGGAAGAAGATTAATAAATCTTGCGCGCCAAAGTTTAAACCAAAAAATCCGCGAAATTGAAAAAGAATTGGTTTATAATGAATACAGCGAAATGCTCGGCGAAATTGTTGTCGGCGATATCTACCAGGTTAGAAGAAATGATGTTCTAATTAATCACAATAAGAATGAATTAATCTTACCCCGTAACGAACAAATTCCAAGAGAAAAATACAGAAAAGGTGATACGATTCGTGCGGTCATTAAAGATGTTAGAAAAACACCGAACGGACCGCTTATCGTAATATCACGCGGAGATAATCTTTTCTTAAGAAGATTATTTGAAATTGAAATTCCGGAAATTTATGACGGGGTAATTGAAATAAAAGGAATTGCACGCGAACCTGGTGAAAGAGCAAAAGTTGCCGTTGAGTCTAATGATGCACGAATTGATGCAGTCGGAGCTTGCGTTGGAATGAAAGGTGTTCGTATTCATGCAATAGTGCGTGAGTTGAATAATGAAAATATAGATGTAATTAATTATACGGATGACTCTATTGTGTTTATTCAAAGATGTCTTGCACCGGCTAAGCTAAAGCAAATCGAAATTGATGAAGAAGCCAAAAAATGTATTGTTACTGCAGATAGCGATCAAGTATCGTTAATAGTGGGCCGTAACGGTGTTAACATCCGGCTTGCAATTAAACTAAGCGGTTACGAAATCGAAGTCATCAGACAAGAAAAACCATTTGAAGAATATGATGAAGATATTGAACTTGTTGAATTAAGAGAAGAACTAGGATCGGAAGTTGTTGATCTCTTAATCAATAACAGATTAGATACTGCACTTGAAGTTCTTGGCGCCGGTATTGAAAAGTTGAAAGAGATTGAAGGCGTTGATGAAGAAAAAGCTAAACAAATAATTGAAATTCTCGAAAATCAATTTGAAGAAGAAGAATAACGAATTACACAAATACAGGTAATTACAAAATGCCCGATACAGTAAAAGACAAAAAATTACGACTATACAAATTTGCTACCGAGTATAATCTTGCTACTGAAACTTTAGTTGAATTTTTACAGAAGAAAGGCTACGAAGTAAAATCTCATATGTCCCTGTTGACCGATGAAATGGTGGCGGATATAAAATCATTTTTCAAAAAGGATATTGAGAAAGCTGAGAAACATTATAAAAAGATTTCTGAATTTCAGAAAAAGAGAAGTGATCAGGACGAAGCTGAGGCAGCGTTAGAGACATCAAAGAAAGTTGCCGAACAAAAACAAACAGAAGAAAAGGAAAGTGACCTATTTAAAGCCAAGGAAACTGTCGCAGAACAAGTAGCTCCTGTACAAACTATTGAAGTAACAGAAACAGTAACAGAAGCTGAACCGGTTGAAGAAAAAACGGAAGAGGTTTTAGAAGAATCAAAATCATATAAAACTGAAACTGAAATTGCGATTGAAGGAAGAAGAAAAGGATTAACTATCGTTGGTAAGATGGATCTGAAGGAGCGAAGAGAAAAACCAGAAGTAGTTCCTATTACTCCCCAAGTTAAACCTATCGAAGTTATCGTTGAAGAAAAAGAAGCAGATAAAAAAGGCAAAAAGAAGAAGAAAGTTCTAAAGTCTAAGAAAAAATCTGCCGGCCCGGGTGAAGGTCCTGAAGAAGTTATAGTTGCAAAGAAGAAAAGAAAAATTAAACGTCTGGAAATTGATAAACGTGAAGTTGAAGATGCAATTAAACGAACATTGTTAAGTATGGATGAATCTGCTGTCGGAGATAGAGCTTCAATTCGTAAAAGAAAAAGAAAAGAGAAACAGGATATTCAAGATCAGATTCTTCAACAGAAAGAATTAGATAAAACAAAGATTCAGGTTACCGAATACATTGCTGTTAATGAACTTGCAAATCTTATGGGAGTTTCAGTAAGTGATGTAATTTCAAAATGTATTTCTCTCGGATTGATGGTGTCAATAAATCAACGTCTTGATGTTGACACAATTACTCTTGTTGCTGATGAGTTCGGATTTGAAATTGAACTTCAAGCTGCCTATCAAGCTGATATTGATGCAGATGTTCCTGATAGTGCAGAATCACTAAAACCACGTCCGCCTGTAGTTACAATTATGGGTCACGTGGATCACGGTAAAACATCTTTACTCGATTACATACGTAGAGCTAATGTTGTTGCTGGAGAAGCAGGCGGAATAACTCAGCATATCGGTGCATACAAAGTTATCACCGAAGATGGAAAACAAATTTCATTTCTCGATACTCCCGGTCACGAAGCATTTACCGCTATGCGTGCACGAGGTGCTAAAGTTACAGATATCGTAGTTTTAGTTGTAGCTGCAGATGATGCCGTGATGCCTCAAACTGTTGAAGCTATCAATCATGCTCAAGCAGCTGGCGTTCCAATAATAATTGCTATCAATAAAATTGACAAACCAAATTCCAACATAGAAAAAATTAAGCAGCAACTTGCCGATAGAAATGTTTTAGTCGAAGAATGGGGCGGAAAATATCAGTGTGTTGAAATCTCCGCCAAATCCGGAAAAAATGTTGATGTTCTTTTGGAAAAAATTGCTCTCGAAGCGGAATTATTGGAGTTAAAAGCAAATCCGGAAAGATTGGGACGAGGAACAATAATTGAATCTCAGCTTGATAAAGGAAAAGGTGTTACAGCCACAGTTCTTGTTCAAAAAGGCACAGTAAAAATTGGCGATCCGTTCATTGCCGGAGTTGTACACGGACGCGTACGCGCAATGTTTGATGAACGCAGCAAAAAAGTTTTTGAAGCCGGACCATCTACACCGGTACTTGTACTTGGATTTGAATCCGCACCTCAAGCGGGTGATAATTTTACAGTTGCGGAATCTGAAAGAGAAGCACGAGAAATTAGCTTGAAACGTATGCAGTTGAAACGCGAACAGGATCATCGTCAAGTTCATCATATTACTCTTGATGAAATTGCAAGTCAAATTAGCTATGGCGGATTTAAGGAACTTCCTGTAATAGTTAAAGGTGATGTGGACGGTTCTATTGAAGCATTATCGGATTCATTAATGAAATTATCAAATCAAGAAGTTTCGGTTCGTGTTATTCACAAAGGAGTCGGTGCAATTTCTGAAGGCGATGTACTTTTAGCCGCAGCATCCGGTGCTATTATTGTAGGCTTCCATGTCCGCCCGAATACAAATGCAAGAAAACTTGCTGAAGCCGAAAAAGTTGATATCCGTCTCTACAACGTTATATATGATGCAATCAACGAAGTAAAATCTGCTCTCGAAGGTTTACTCTCTCCTGTTGTATCCGAAGAAATTGTTGCAACCTTAGAAGTTCGCGATACATTCAAAGTTCCGAAGGCGGGAACTGTTGCTGGATGTTCAGTTCAGGATGGAAGGATTAACAGAACTAATAAGGTTAGATTATTCAGAGAAGGAATTGCAGTTTACGAAGGTGAGATAAGTTCATTAAGAAGATTTAAAGACGATGTTCGTGAAGTTGAAAAAGGTTATGAATGCGGTCTCAGTATTGCAAACTTTAATGATATTAAAGTCGGCGATATCATCGAAGCATATAAAATGATTGAAACAAAAAAGAAATTAGAGTAATGACTCACAGAATAGATAAAGTTTCAAGTTTGATTAAAGAAGAACTGAGTTTAATTTTTCTTCACAAAGTTCAGGATCCTACTTTCGGAATGATCACTGTTACAAACGTGAAGATGAGTCCGGATTTGAAGCATACTAAAGTTTATTTATCAGTTTATGATAAAGAGAAACGCACTCAAGTTCTGGATAGAGTGAATGAAATAAAAGGAATGATCAGGACACAGTTAGCCGGAAGAATACAAGTTAGATTTGTTCCTGAACTTCACTTTTTTATAGATGATACTATGGACTACGTAGAAAAAATGGAAGATTTGTTTAAGAAAATTCATGAAAGCGATAACGAAAAACACGATAGCTGAAATTGATCCGAACTTTGTTGACGGTGAAATTATTCTTTTTGATAAAGCATTGTTAAAAAGTGCGTTCGATTGTGTCTATAGAGTTAGAGAAACTGTTGGTGTTAGAAAAGTTGGACATGCGGGAACACTTGATCCGATGGCAACAGGATTGATGATTGTTTGTACCGGTAAAATGACAAAGAAAATTCCGGAGATTCAAAACCTTGAAAAAACGTATAAGGGTATAATTACTCTTGGAAGAACAACACGCTCATTTGATACAGAGACAGATTTTGATACAAGGAATAATTTTGACGGCATAACCGAAGATCAAATTTATCAGGTGCGTGATAAATTCACCGGGAAAATATTTCAAGCACCACCGATGTATTCTGCGGTTAAAAGAAACGGCAGATCTTTGTATCGTTTAGCAAGACGGGGAATTGAAGTTGAACGTGAATTGCGTGAAGTTTTTGTATCAAAATTTGAAATTGAAAAAATTGATCTTCCTGATATTTTCTTTGAGATAACTTGTTCTAAAGGAACATATATAAGAGTTCTTGCAAGTGAATTTGGTGAACAGCTTGGATGCGGAGCTTATCTTAAAGAATTACGGCGCACACATATTGGCGAGTTTGATGTTGATGAAGCTTTATCAATTGATGAATTCAAAAAATTTGCGAAAAATTATTTTATTTCTGAACCTGAAATAGCATAATGAAAGTTTATACAGATACTTCTGAATATTTAAAAATAAAAAATGCGGCTGTAACCGTAGGCTCGTTTGACGGCTTACATAACGGGCATATTAAAATTTTTGAGAAAGTTCTTGAACTTTCTAAGAGAAATAACGGTACAAGTTTTGTGATTACTTTTGAACCGCATCCGCGTTCCGTGATCTCAAAAGATTTTGATTTGAAAATATTAACATCGTTGGATGAAAAAAAAGAGGTTCTTAAAAAGATTGGTATTGAGAATTTAATGATAATAAACTTTACAAAAGAATTTTCTCAATTAACATCCGATGAGTTCATAAAGAAATATCTTATTGAAAAAATCGGTGCATCACATATGGTAATTGGGCACGATCATAAATTTGGAAAAGACCGTTTGGGCGATGAAAAAAAATTACGCGAGGTTGGAAAGATTTACAATTTGGAAGTAATTGCCGTACCGCCGGAAATGTTGAATGGTGAGATTATCAGCAGTACTAAAATTAGAAATGCATTATTTGCAGGTGATATTGAAAAAGCAGGATTACTGCTTGGAAGAAATTATACATTAGCAGGTATTATTGTTAAAGGGATGCAGCGCGGACGTCTGCTGGGATTTCCAACCGCAAACATTCAGCCGGACGATGGGAAAAAAGCGATACCGATGAACGGTGTGTACATTGTTAAATGTCTGCTTGAAAATGAAACTCACTTTGGAATTATGAATATAGGTTTTAGGCCGACATTTGAAAATAAACATGAAGTGGTTTCCGAAGTACATATTTTAAATTTCGATAGAGATATTTATGGAAAGTATTTTAAAGTAGAATTTTTAAAACGTCTTCGTAATGAAAAGAAATTTGAAACAAAGGAAGATCTGATTCATCAAATTGAGGCTGACAAAAAAGCAGCACAAAAGTTTATAGAAAATTAATTAACTAATAAATCCCGGTTTACCCCGCTAAGGACGGGGCTAATTCTGGGGTTTTATCGAATAATCAACTTAAGGAGTAACACAATGTCTTTGTCAAAAGAAGAAAAACTTGCGATCATTAAAAAATTCGGTAAAAGTGAAAAAGATAGCGGAACCGCCGAAGTTCAAATCGCATTATTAACAGAAGAAATTAATCGTCTCACCGGTCATTTCGAAGCGCATACAAAAGATCATGCTTCAAGACGGGGTTTAATGCAGATGGTTGGAAAAAGAAGAAGGCTGCTTGATTATCTAGCAAGTAAAAACATAGAAAAATACCGCAGCATAATTAAAGAATTGAACATAAGAAAGTAATGGAGTTTCTAAATGGTTTATACCAAAGAAGTACAAATAGGAAAACAAAAATTAATTTTTGAAACAGGGAAACTTGCCAAACAGGCTAACGGTGCTGTTATGGTTCGCTACGGCGATACAATGGTTTTAGTTACAGCTGTGGCAGGTGAATTGCGACCGGATGTTGATTTCTTTCCGCTCAGCGTTGAGTATAGAGAAAAATCTTTTGCTGCCGGAAAAATCCCCGGCGGATTTTTTAAGCGTGAAGGGAAACCTACTGATAAAGAAATCCTTAGTGCACGCTTGATTGATCGCCCGATTCGCCCGCTCTTCTCTGATAATTACAGAAATGATACTCAAGTTGCTGCATTCGTTTATTCATATGATAGCGAAAATGATTCGGATGTAATTGCAGCTTGCGGAGCTTCAGCAGCTTTGGCGGTTTCTGATATTCCATTCCTTGAACCGATCGGAGAAGTTAGAGTTGGAAGAATCAACGGCGAGTTTGTTGTCAATCCAACACTTCAGGAAATTGAGTTAAGTGATATTGAATTAGTTGTAGCCGGAACTGAAAGTTCAATTATGATGGTTGAAGGTGAAGCAAAAGAATTAAGTGAACAAGTTATGCTTGATGCACTCAAATTTGCCCACACGGAAATCAAAAAAATTATCGAAGTTCAGAAGGAACTTAGACAACTTTGCGGTAAACCTAAGTTAGAAGTTGCCGAAAAAGTTATTGATCAAAATCTATTTAATGATATTACAGCGCTTGCACATGATAAATTCAAAGCGATTGTTTCATCAGTCTTAGCAAAAGAAGAAAGATCGGCACAAAACCATGCATTAACTGATGAAGTTATTGCTGCACTGGCTGAACAATATCCCGAACAGGAAACTGCAATCAAAGAAATTCTCCATGATATGGAAAAAGATTTGATGCGAAAAAGAATTCTTGATGAAGGATTACGTCTTGACGGAAGAAATACAACTCAGATAAGACCGATAGCAATCGAACTTGGAATTTTACCAAGGCCGCATGCAACGGCACTTTTCACACGAGGAGAAACTCAAAGTTTAACCACTTTAACTTTAGGTGCTAAAGGCGACGAACAAATTATTGACGGACTTCAACCTGAATATAAAAAACGGTTTCTACTTCATTACAACTTTCCTCCATTCAGCGTTGGTGAAACCGGAAGATTTTCCGGTGTAGGAAGAAGAGAAGTCGGACATGGTAATTTGGCCGAACGTTCACTCAAAAATATTATTCCTGCCGAGGAAAAATTCCCTTACATCATCCGCTTGAATTCTGATATTCTTGAATCGAACGGATCATCATCTATGGCAACGGTTTGTGCAGGCTCTTTAGCGTTAATGGAAGGCGGGGTCCCGGTTAAATCTGCTATAGCCGGAATAGCAATGGGACTTGTGAAAGAAGACGAACAGTTTGCAATACTATCCGACATACTTGGAAATGAAGATCATCTTGGCGATATGGATTTCAAAGTTGCGGGTTCCACAAATGGAATTACCGGGTTGCAGATGGATATTAAAATTCAAGGCATATCTTACGAGATAATGGAAAAAGCTCTCGCTCAAGCTAAAGAGGGAAGAATGCACATTCTTAAAATCATGAATGAAGCAATATCTGATGCAAGACCGAATATTTCCAATTATGCGCCGAGAATTTATACAACTAAAATTCCTACAGAAAAAATCGGCACTGTTATCGGACCTGGCGGAAAAGTCATACAGAAAATGCAGAAAGATTTCAGTGTTGAAATCAATATTGAAGAAGACGGAACGGTAAGCATTGCAGGGCAGGATGCAACACTTGCAAAAGCAGCAAAGGAATATATCAAGCTGCTTGTTTCCGAACCGGAAGTTGGGAAAAATTATACCGGCAAGATTATGAAGATTACTGACTTTGGCGCCTTTGTTGAAATTCTACCCGGCACGCAAGGGCTTCTACATATTTCACAGATAGATAACAAGCGAATAAATAAAGTAACAGACGTTTTGAAAGAAGGAGAAATGGTAAAAGTTAAATTACTTGCAATTGAAGGCGGTAAGTTCTCTCTCTCTAGAAAAGCGTTATTGAATGAATCTGTAAGTCAGGATTCTGAAGAAAAAGAATAATTAAAAGATGAATCCCAATTTATTTGGGATTCATCTTTATTATACAAAGTGTTTTTTGGAAATTTTGGAAAGAGTTATTAAATGAAAATCGGAAATCTCGATATAGGCAGAAAACTATTTTTAGCCCCAATGGCTGAGGTTACCGACTCTTCTTTTCGAAAAATATGTAAAGAGCAGCAAGCGGGATTGACTTTTACTCAGATGGTAAGTGCGGACGGCGTCGTAAAAAATAATTTTGAAACCCTTCGTCATTTCTCATTTAACCGTTCTGAAAAACCAATCGGTGTTCAAATTTTAGGAAACCACCCGGAAACATTGTTTGAAGCCGTAAAAGAAATTTCTAAAATGAATCCCGACTTAATTGATCTGAATTGCGGCTGTCCCGTTGATAAGGTTTGTTCTAAAAAAATGGGCGCAGCATTATTAGATGATCCTAAAATACTTTCTAATCTGGTTCGTAAAATGGTAGCTGGGTCAAACAGCGTTCCAATATCGGTTAAACTTAGATTGGGAAAAGATAAATCGGCCGTAAATGTTTTGGAAAATGCAAAAGCAGTAGAAGATAACGGCGGTGCTTTGATTTTTGTTCATGCAAGAACGCGCGCGGATAAATATGATATGAACGCCGACTGGAGCTGGCTTAAAAAAGTTAAAGAAGCTGTAAATATTCCTGTGGTTGGTAACGGATCAATGTTTACACCTCACGACGTTAAAGAAATGATTGATTTAACCGGTTGTGATTCTGCAATGATTGCAAGGGGCGCGTTAGGTAATCCGTTTATATTTTCACGTTTCCAAGTTTTAATGGAAAAAGGAATTGATCCCGGAGAACCGGATGCATTTGTTGTTCGAGACACATTGTTAAGACATATAAAAAATTTGGAAGAAGAATTTGGTGAACTATTGGCTTTAGATAAAGCTAAAAAACATTCAATCTGGTATTTTAAAAATTATACTGGAATTAATTCTCTTCTAGAAAAAATATTTTCTGTAAAAAAATTGGATACTCTTCGTGAACTTATTAGTAATCACGCCGAAAGAATAATGAGTAGTTCAAAAGAAATACATATTAAGGAAGAGATCCACAAAAAATTTCAAAAGAAAGTTCTATTCTGGCTAACTGATCAAAATATTAGTCCGCTTGGATAAGAACTAAAAAGGTTTTTAAATGAATAAAGAAATAATTATTAGTTCTTCTACATCGCAGAACCATGTTGCGATAACTGAAGACAACAATCTGGTTGATTTCTTCGTGGATCATCCGGAAAAAAGAAGAATGGTGGGAGATGTATTTTTAGGAAAAGTTGCCCGGGTATTGCCCGGTATCCGCGCAGTATTTATTGACATAGGATTAAAGCATGATGCCTTTCTTCACTTTTCAGATATTGGCGACCGTACAGACGCATTAAAAGATATGCTTGATGAAGATGAGGAAGCTGATGATGGAACAGATGAAGAAGAAACTGAACCGCAAGCACAAACTCAAGATCAAACTCCTGTTCAAACTCTACCGCAGGAACAAAAACCACCGGCAAGAGATAAAGATAAACACGATCATCGAGAGCAGAGGCAAATTCCTAAGCTGCATAAAGGAGAATCAATATTAATTCAGATTATTAAAGAACCTGTTAAGGATAAAGGTGTAAGATGTACATCTTCCATTTCTATTCCGGGCAGATTTTGTGTCCTTCTTCCATTAGATAATAAAGTTGGTGTTTCAAAGAAGATATATGATTTTAGAGAGCGGAAAAGATTACGAAGAATTGCCCGTGGAATAATTCCTTCCAATTGCGGATTGATAATTAGAACCGCAGCTAAAGATCAAACTGAAGAAGCGCTTTCCGGTGACTTGAGGTATCTTGTTAAGATTTGGGAAGACATGCAGGAAGATGCAAAGAAACAAGAACCGCCGGCTCTTCTATATAAAGATCTTAGCACTACTATAAGCGTAATAAGAGATTTGTTTACACCGGATGTTTCAAAAGTTTTCGTTGATTCTAAAAAACTTTACAAAGAAGTACGCAACTATGTTCAGTTCATTCAACCGGAACTTATTGATAGAATAGAATTATTTAAACAAGATGAACCCATTTTTGAAGCATTCAAGATTGATGAACAGATCAAAGGGTTGATGGGAAGAAAAGTTTCTTTGCCAAGCGGAGGACACATTGTAATTGAACATACGGAAGCAATGGTTGTTATTGATGTGAACAGTGGTCGTTATGCGGCTAAAAAAGAACAAGAACTTAATTCTCTTAAAACGGATTTGGAAGCTTCACGCGAAATCGTCCGCCAGCTACGCCTGCGCGATATTGGAGGATTGATAGTTGTAGATTTCATAGATCTTGAAGATGAAAAGAATCGTAAAAAGATTTATGATGAGCTGAAAAAAGAATTTAAAAAAGACCGTGCAAAGATTGCTTTACTTCCAATGACAGAATTTGGTTTGATGCAAATTACGCGAGAACGAATCCGTGAGAACATTGTACAATCTATGAATGATGCTTGTCCATATTGTGCAGGTACAGGATTGCTTACAAAGAAATCAAATTTGATACACGAAATTGAGCATTGGTTAAAACGTTACCACGTTGAAGGAAAGTCCAAATCGTTAACACTGAAAGTTCATCCTTCACTCGGATTAAAACTTAGAGAAGGATTTATATCCCGACTAACAAAATTCCAATTGAAATATTTTGTAAAAATAAAACTTCAAGAAGAAGAAAAAATAAATCCTCAGAATTATTATTTCTTAGCAACTAAAACAGGTATTGATATAACCAACGATTTTAATTAGGAGAAAATCTTAACCCAATAATTAAGATCAATTTTTGTTAATTTTCAGACAACAAATTATTTATTAATATAGTCAGAGAATATTATGAAATTCTTTATAGATACAGCCAATATAAATGAAATTAAAGAGGCCGCATCTTACGGTTTGCTTGATGGCGTAACAACAAACCCGTCTCTAGTTGCAAAGGAAGGGAAAAATTTCCGCGAACTTCTAAATGAAATTATAAAAATAGTTGATGGACCAATAAGCGCAGAAGTTGTTTCAACCGATTACGACGGAATTATGAAGGAAGCGCGTGAGCTTGCAAAAATTCATAAAAATATTGTTGTTAAAGTTCCGCTGATTAAAGAAGGAATCAAAGCAGTTAAATCTTTAAGCGGGGAAGGAATAAATACAAATGTTACTTTGTGTTTCTCGCCTTCGCAAGCATTACTTGCCGCAAAAGCAGGTGCAACTTATATCTCTCCATTTGTCGGGCGATTGGATGATATAAGCCATGACGGTATGGAATTAATTCAACAGATTGTTCAGATTTACAATAATTATAATTTTAAAACTCAAGTTCTTGTTGCAAGCATCCGTCATCCGCTTCACTTAGTTGATGCGGCATTAATGGGTGCGCATGTTGCAACAATGCCGTTTGATGTAATTAATAAATTATTTAAACATCCGCTTACCGATTTGGGTCTCGAAAAATTCTTAAGCGATTGGAAAAAATTAAATCAATGACTGTTATGAAAAAAACAAAATTTTATTCGATTCACGAAAAGCTTGGTGCAAAAATTGTAGATTTTGCCGGTTATAGTATGCCTGTACAATATTCTTCTATCATAGCGGAACATAAGGCAGTTCGTACTTCAGTAGGAGTGTTTGATGTTTCCCACATGGGGGAAATATTTATTAAGGGAGACAAAGCGTTGGAATTTGTTCAGCATGTTACGGTCAACGATGCATCTCTCCTTACAAATGGTAGAGTACAATACTCTGCTATGTGTTATCCCGACGGAGGCATTGTAGATGATCTTCTTGTTTATAGAATTAATGAGAAAGAATTTTTGCTTGTAGTTAATGCTTCTAACAAGGATAAAGATTTTAATTGGATGAAGGAGAATAATAAGTTTGGTGTTCAAATTGATGATGAGAGTGATGAATATTCTCTTCTGGCAGTACAGGGGCCAAACTCGAAAAATGTAATTCAAAAAATTTGTGATAAACCTTTGGAGTTAGAATACTATCACTTCTTCTTTGCTAAAGTTGCAGGAATTGATATGATCATTTCCCGCACGGGATATACCGGTGAACTTGGGTATGAATTATATTTTAAAGGTAATGAAGCTGATGCAGAAAAAGTTTGGAATGCATTATTCGAAAATGGTAAAGAATATGATATTCAGCCTGTTGGTTTAGGTGCCCGTGATTCCCTTCGTCTGGAAATGGGTTTTTGTTTATATGGAAACGATATTGATCAAACCACAAATACTTTAGAGGCCGGACTTGGCTGGATTACCAAATTAAATAAACAAGAATTTATTTCTAAAGATATTTTGGTTAAGGTAAAAGAAGAAGGTATGAAAAGAAAATTAGTCCCCATTGTATCTAGTGAGAAGGCATTTCCACGACATGGTTATGATTTATCGGTAGATGGAAAAATTGTGGGGCATATTACAAGCGGAACGGTAAGTCCAATACTTGAAAAGGCAATTGCATTGGGTTATGTTGAAGTTCAGCACGCTAAAGAAGGCGGCAAAATAAATTTTTTAATTCGGGGCAAGGAAGTTCCTGCTATAATTACTAAACTACCTTTTGTGAAAAACTAATATGAAAATTAACGTCCATTATACTACCCAACAATTTGATGAACTTTATTTTACAGGTAAAACCTCAGTTGTAATAGATGTCTTACGCGCTTCAACGGTAATTGTTACGGCACTTAAAAACGGTGCACGCGAAGTTATTCCGGTTGGCACTGTTGATTTTGCTATGAAAGTTTCCGGTAACGCGTTTGGCGGACAGACAATTCTTGGCGGTGAGCGCAATACAAAAAAGGTCGAAGGATTTAATCTAGGTAATTCTCCATTAGAATATAAACCTGAAATCGTTTCCGGTAAATCAATTATTCTTTATACTACTAACGGCACTAAAGCAATTGTAAAGGCAAAATTTTCTGAAAATCTTTATATCTGTTGTTTTAATAATCTGCCCGCAATTGCTGATCAGCTCTTAAAACTTAATAAAGATGTCGAAATTGTTTGCGGTGGTACAAGCGGTAACTTCAATATGGAAGATGCAGTTTGCGCCGGCAATTTAATTAGTGAACTGCAAAAAGTTGATAAGGCTGTTGAAATAGCTGATTCAGGAAGAGCCAGTTTGGTTTTATATAAATCTTTCGGAAAAAGTATTGCAAAAATGTTAAAGCAGACCGAGCACGGTAAACTTTTGGTTGAAAATGGATTTTCTGCAGATATTAAAGAATGTGCTCAGTTTGGAACTACAGATATGATTCCGTATTATCTATCTGGTGCAATTAAGAAATTAGAAACAGCCGCACCGACGAACAATAACGTTAACGAACCCAAAACTTTATAAAAATGCCGAAGAAAAATAAATCAAAAGAAAATTCTTCTTCATTAGGAGAAAATTTTTTTGTTGTTTCTCCGGAAAAGAAAAAAAAACTGCTTGGTATATTCTTAGTTATACTTGCACTTCTAGTTTTTTTAAGCATTCTTACTTACTCAAGATACGATGAATCATATTTCTCATATAAATTTTTAGATCTCTTCGGATTTGGCTCTAATCCCGAATTAGCAAATAAAGCTGCAACCACACATAATTGGCTTGGAATATTAGGTGCATACGTTTCCCATTTTTTGATCCGTTCAACAATTGGTTACTTTTCTATAATATTCCCGGTAATAATGTTTATTTGGGGCTATTCTATATTACGAAAGGTTAACGAGTATAAACTCGCTTTGTACCTTTCCAACTTTTTAATAGTAATGGGAATTTTACTCTCAACATTTTTCGGTATGATTCAATTCACTCCTGAGATTTCTCTTTTGACTGATTACTATGAACTATCAGGCAAAATTGGATTTTTCTTTGGAACTGTAATTAGCAGATTGTTGGGAGGTGTGGGAAGTATAATATTTCTAAGCACAGCTATGTTGGTTACAATGATCATTGCGTTTGATTTTAAGTTTAGCTCGTTATGGGAATTTTTAAAAGGACTTTTCAGCAGGGAAGATATTGATGAAGAAATAAAAATTAAAGTTCCTGCTGAAGAAAAATCGGACGAGAATCTTTCTAAGATTAAAAGTTTACGTGGTGAAAGTAAATTAAGATCTCTATTTAAAAGTAAGGATGAAGAATTAGATACTGAAGATGAAACGTCTTCTGAAACAAAAATTACAATTGTAAAAAAAGATCAGACGGAAAAATTTCACGAAGCCGTTGAAAAAATAGGTGAACAGTTTAAATCTAAAAAAGCAGAATCAAAACCGAAGGAAGATGACGAAATTATTCCTGCTGTGGATAAAGATGCGGAAGCTGCTATGCCCGATCAGTGGGAGGAAAAAATAAATTATACACCGCCAACCTTAGATCTGTTAATTCCGCCCGGAGATGAAGAAATAAAAGTTAATGAAAGCGAGTTGAAGAAGAATGCGGCTCTTCTCAAAGATAAATTAGCTTTGTTCGATATTCAAATTGATGATATAACAGTTACACCCGGACCGGTTGTAACTCTCTATGAAATTGTTCCTGCCCCGGGAGTGAAGATCAGTCGCATAGTAAGTCTTGAACATGACATTGCATTAGCGCTGGCAGCCCGCGGAATCAGAATTATTGCACCCATACCCGGGAAGAGTGCTATTGGTGTTGAGATTCCAAACGCACATGCCTCAATTGTAAGAGCAAGTTCGGTACTGAAAAAGTTAAATGAATCAAAAGATGAATTACCAATGGCATTGGGCAAAACAATATCCGGTGAAGTGTATATTACCGATTTAGCAAAGATGCCTCATATGCTGATTGCCGGTTCAACAGGTTCCGGAAAAAGTGTCGGCATAAACATGATTCTTGCAAGTTTAATTTATGCTAAACATCCTTCCGATATAAAATTTGTAATTGTTGATCCCAAAAAAATCGAACTTTCATTCTATAAAAGATTAAGCAAACATTTCCTTGCTGTCTCGCCCGATCTTGAAGAAGAAATCATAACCAATCCATCCAATGCCCTTCTTATTCTTAAAGCTGTAGAGTATGAAATGGAAAAGCGTTATGATAAGCTTGCTAAAGTTGGAGTTAGAAATATTGTTGATTACAATAAAAAAGTTCTAAATCCGAAATCAAGACCTAAAGACACGGATGAAATGAAATTTCACAAGCTTCCATATATAATTATAGTTATTGATGAGCTTGCCGATCTCATGATTACTTCCGGCAAAGAGGTTGAAGAACCTATTGCACGTCTTGCACAACTTGCCCGGGCCGTTGGAATACATTTGATACTTGCAACTCAGCGTCCTTCTGTAAATGTTATTACGGGAGTAATTAAAGCAAACTTCAGTGCAAGGATGGCTTATCAAGTCGCAACCAAGATAGATTCAAGAACAATTCTTGATATGAACGGAGCCGAGCAATTGTTAGGACAAGGCGATATGTTGTTTTTACCGGGTGGAATGCCGAAGCCGATCCGTATTCAAAACGCATTTATTTCTACAGAGGAAGTTGAAAAATTTACAAATTTCATTTACGTTCAAAAAGGATTTTCAAAAAGATTTTTTCTTCCGTCTTTGTATGATAAAAAGAAAGAAGCACTCGGTGATTTTCTGAATGATCTTGATCCAATGTTTGAAGACGCTGCAAGAGTAATTGTTCGGCATCAGCAAGGTTCCGTCTCTTTACTTCAGAGAAGATTAAAATTAGGATATTCACGGGCAGCTAGAATTGTAGATCAGCTTGAACAAGCGGGAATAGTTGGACCTTCGGAAGGAAGTAAAGCGCGCGAGGTCATTGTTGAAAGTGAAGAACAATTGGAAACAATATTAAGATCGTTATAAAATGAAAACTAAACTGATATTTCTTTTCTTTGTAATATCATCACTGATCTTTGCACAATCAGCCAACGATGTACTGAAAAAAATCCAGAGCAAGTTTAACTCAATAAATAATTTTACAGCCAACTTCTCTCAAAATTATTTTAATTCTCAAGGTAAAGATGCTGGAAAAGCAAACGGCAAATTTTCTTATAAAAAGAAAAATAAATTTGTTGTTGAATTAAAATCACAATTAATAGTTTCCGATGGTCAAATAATTTGGAATAACGATAAAAGATTTAACAGGGTGGTTATTAGTAATTTATCCGATGACCCGACTTCTTTTTCGCTTGAACAGTTTATATTCGAATATCCGCCTCTTTGTAAAAGCCGGATAATTAAAGATGAAGCCGCGGCGAGCGGAGAAGTTTTAGTTGAGATGATTCCGAAAGACCAGGATCTTCAATTTAAGATTGTAAAAATTTGGGTCTCCGCAGAGGGAATGGTTAACAAATTAGAAGTTATAGATAGAGGTGAAATGCGTTATGCATTTCAGTTTTCGGAGATTAAAATAAATCAAGATTTACCTGATACAAAGTTTACTTTTTCTATCCCCAAAGGAACTCAAGTTATTGACCTCAGATAACGTAAATAATAATCAACTCGCTAAGGTTGTCGGTTATACTTTTCCAATCCTAATTACAATTTTGTTCCTTTATTTTGCTTTCAGAGGTATAAATCTTAGTGAATCATTTTTAATAATTGAGCGATCTGCTGTCCTTCCTCTGATACTTTATATGATTGTCTTTTTCCTGTCACATCTTGCCAGAGCTATCAGATGGAAATACATAATTTATTCTGTGAAGAATGATGTTTCAATGTTTCATCTTTTTGGTTCTGTTATGGTAAGTTATGGAGTTAGCTGTGTTGTGCCCAGACTGGGAGAATTATACCGCGGGTTATTTTTAGGCAAATGGGAAGGGATCTCCCGCTCAACGATTATTGGTACGATTGTAGTTGAAAGAATTATAGATATTGCAGCATTTGCACTTGCTGCATTGATTAGCGTAAGTATTTTTCAGGCCAATCTGTATGACAAAATTGTTTGGTTAAAAACTTCACTCATAATCGGGTTCTCGTTTATATTTTGTCTTACAATATTTTTAATTTTTCTGGTAAAATTTCAAGAAATGTTTAGAAATGGTTTAATTAAAATTTCTAAAAAGTTTAGCGATAAAGTAGCAAGCCGTGTGAAATCAATTTTTGATACCCTCATAAGCGGACTTTCCAGTATAAAGGGAACAAAAAATATTATTTTTATTGTTGTGTGGACAATTCTAATCCTCCTGTTATATGCACTAAATTCTTACGTCGGTTTTTATATACTTGGATTGGATTCTTCCGGTTCGGTTACTTTTAAGATGGCTTGGATTTTAATGACAATCAGCTCCTTCGGTGTTATGATTCCAACTCCAGGAGGAACAGGACCCTACCATGCAATTTCTATTTTAGTACTTACACAATTATTCTTATTCAGCAATGAGATTAGTGCTGCATATGCTATTCTTACACACTTTATTAATTATGTATTGTTCATTCTATCCACACTTTTTTTTATTTATGTAGTTAACAGACAGCGAGAGAAAAAGGGATTACAGAAAGAAACATTTCTTTCAGTTTTTAATCTCAATAAGGATGAAAAATGAAACGGCTGATGATTTTATTTTTTGTTTTGGCATCTCTGAGCCAAATTAGTGCTCAATGGGATTTGAATTTTGCGATGGGTCTCGATTTTAAATCCTCGCCGTCATTTCGAGATTATGTTAATTCGAGTTATGCTTCGCCGGGTAATCAAGTTACAACTTTTAAAAGTTCTGTAGGATTTGAGACCGAAGCCGATTATAAGATTCAGGATAACTTTGCAATTGGCGTTGAATATAATCTCCAAATTGATTCTTACACTACTCCTATTGGAAACGGAGGTGTTTATGAAATATCTTATAATCAGCATCGTCCAAGTGTTATAGCTTATTATGTTATTCCAGGGAACGGTTATCAATTCAAATTTGGCGGCGGACTTGGTTACAGATATGTTGCACTTAGCGAAAAAGTATTTACAAGTACAAATTATAATGCTTCCGGTGTAGGATTTTTAATGCGGGCAATTGGAAACACATTACTCAGCAAAGATTTTTATGCGTTGATCGGAGTCGATCTTAGATATGATCTGCCCGGAAAGTTATCAAATGGAAACAAGTCGCTTATAAATAATGCTTCCGGTGAGAAATTAAACTTGAATTCTATTTCGATCGGAATTTATTTAGGAATCACTCTAACATTGTAAAGGATTAAATTGAATATAATTGAAGCTATAATTCTTGGAATCATACAAGGAATTACAGAATTCCTTCCGATTAGCAGTACAGGTCACCTAACAATTACGGGAAAGTTGATGAATATTATTTCATCAGATCATCCCGAACATTGGACAGCATTTATTGCAGTTATACAACTCGGTACTTTGATAGCAGTTTTAATCTTTTTCAGGAACGATTTATTGCTTATTGTAAAGGATTTTTTAAGCGATAATATTTTTAGCAGAAAAAGTTTTAGTAAACAAACAATTAATTCTAAAATGGGATGGTTTTTAGTTATAGCAACAATTCCTGTAGCTGTAATTGGTTTAGGATTCAAGGATATCATTGAAGGGGTATTGACGAAAAATTTATATGTAATAGCAGCAAGTTTAATTATTCTTGCAATAATTCTTACTGTTGCGGAAAAATTTGGAAAGTTTAACCGTGAGGCAAAAGATATTAAATGGTACGATGCCTTAATAATTGGGATAGCCCAATCTTTTGCATTAATACCGGGATCGTCACGTTCCGGAACAACGATTACAGCCGGATTATTTCTTGGCTTGAAAAGAGAAACTGCTGCGCGATTCTCTTTTTTGATGAGCATTCCCGCGGTCGCTGCCAGCGGATTGTTGGAGTTTTACCAATCTCTCAAATACATTCATTCTGCGGAAATGATTAATCTTATTGTGGCTACAATTTTTTCTGCCCTGGTTGGTTATATTTCAATCGAATTTTTACTTCGATATTTAAAAAAGAATTCTACTTTTGTTTTTATAATATACCGAATAATTGTAGGGATAATAATATTGTTGTTATTGAGTAAAGGTATTTTACAACCTTAAGGATTAGAGAATAATTTTGCGTAAGATAATTTTAGCTGTTTTAATAACGCACTTATTTTTTTCGTGTCAGAGAAATTATAAAACTATTATTCTTAATAATGAATATAATAAAGGAGTCACTTTGGATACATTAATGAATCTTAAAGATAATGAGCAGCTTGTTGCAAAAATCGAAACCAGTCTTGGAAAAATTGAAATCGAGTTATATGCAAAAGAAGTTCCTAAAACAGTTAAAAATTTTGTTGGTTTAGCACTGGAAGGATATTATAACGGCGTAATTTTTCACCGGGTAATAAAAGATTTTATGATTCAAACCGGGGATTCAACCGGTACCGGTATGGGTGGAAAAAGTATATACGGTAAAGATTTTGAAGATGAGTTTGTTAGTAGTTTGCATCACAATACGCCTGGAATTCTATCAATGGCAAATGCGGGTCCAAATACAAACAGAAGCCAATTCTTTATTACAGTAGCTCCAACTTTATGGCTCGATAGGAAACACACAATTTTTGGTAAAGTTACAAACGGGATGGATATTGTTTATCAAATTAGTAATGTCCAAACCGGCCGTGGTGATAAACCGATAAAAGATGTTTTTATGAAAAATGTTACGATTGAAAAACACATTTTTTAAATATCTATGGCAAAAAAAGAATTACCCTCAATAACTGAAATTGCAAAATTTCTTTCTAAGGAGAATCTTCTTCCGGTTTATTTATTATGCGGAGAAGATCAATATACATTAGATCTTGCAGTTGAGACATTAGAAAAAGCTGTAACACCGCTTCTCCTCTCGGATTTTGATAGAGAGACCATTTCAGCTGAAAAGAATGTAAGTCTTACACAAGTTTTAGATCTTGCATATTCATTTCCCTTTGGCGGAGGTAAGAAGTTAATTATTCTAAAAAACTTTGAGAAAGTTGCTGATAAAAAAGAACTTACCGCATATGTTAAAAATCCGTCGGAATCCACTGTACTTATTGTTATTCAATCCGGAAAAATTTCGGACATTTCAAAAGAACCATACTCAAAATTATTGGAGAAAAAAGAACTCTTTGAAGCACGCGTTGCTACTGGTGAAGAATTAGTAGATTGGGTTGTGAAAAAGAACAAGAAACTTGGAGTAAATTTTTCACAAGATAATGCAAGGGCTCTGATCGAAATTGTCGGCGAAGATAAATCGCTTCTTGAAATGCAATTCCCCAAAATAATTGATTACTTGAACGGCAAGAATGAAATTACGTACGAAGATATCAAAAAAATTTCCTCTCCAACAAAAGAATTTTCAATATTTGATTTACAAGATTCGATTGGAAAAGGTGATAAATCGAGGGCTATAGAAGTTGCTTACAATTTATTGGATGCCGGAGTTGAAATAGTTTTTATAATAAACATGCTGGCAAAATTCGTTCTTACAGTAGCTCAAATTACTGATCTAGTTAGATCAAAAGTCAGCGATAATGAAGCGGTTAAACTGGTTGGTGTTAGCTGGGGGTATTATTTTAATTGTAAAAAAGCAAAATATCTTATGTCTGATGAGCGACTTCTTAATGCTTCCAGAGCTTTATTTAATGCAGATTTAGCTGTAAAAACGACCGCTTCGGACAATCGCACTGTTTTATTAATGTTAATTGGTGAAATTTTAGGTGAGGAAGTGACATCAACTATTGTTTCCTAATCAATTTATTGCATTTTTTTTATTGGTTAGCTAAAATAAAAATCTAAAATTTTGAAACATTTTTATTAAAAAAGGGTATAATTTTCGTTGAATAAGCTCCTGACAGAATTTTCGGATGAAGAATTAATTAAAGAGTATCAGGATAATAACACTCCTGAAGCGTACGACATTTTAGTTAAGCGTTACAAGGACCCTTTAATGAATTTTGTTTACCGATTTGTTGGTGATCGCGATATTTGTACAGATGTTGTTCAAGATACAATGATAAAGTTTTATTTGAATAAAGATTCATATCGTTCTTTTGCAAAATTTTCTACTTGGATATATACAATCGCCGGTAATCTTGCAAAGAATGAATTGAAGCGGAGACGACGAAGAATTATTTTTTCGATAGATAATGGTGATGATGAAAGATCTCCTCAGATTGAAGACAAAATGTTTTTAGCTCCGGATAAAGCAGCAGATGGTGAAATACGCAATGAGATTATTCAGAATGCTTTATTGAAAGTTAAACCTGTTTATCGTGAGGTTGTAATCTTAAGAGATATACAAGATCTTTCTTACGAAGAGATATCAGAAATTACAGGACTTGCGATAGGCACTGTTAAATCAAGAATAAATCGCGGAAGAGCACAATTACAAAAACTTTTGAAACATATCTACAGAGAGTAGCTTATGAAAAAAATCTACAATGAAGAAGAAAACAAATTTTCAAAAATGTTAAAAGATCTCAAAGACTTACCTAAGATTAAGGCACCGGATAATTTTGAGTACAATCTGTCCACGCGTATTCAAAATAAGAATTTCGGTACAGTTAATGAAAGAGAACCTCAGTTTAATTGGATAAAATTTCTCGCACCTTCGGCTGCAGTTGTTTCGGTAATTATACTCTTTTTTATTTTTCTTCCGTCATCACAGGAAAATAATAATCAGTTATTACAACAGACCAAACTGCAGAATGACCAATCCGCAGTTAATAATTCATTATCAGAGAAGAATAAATTGAACAGTCAACAATCTGTTCCTTCAGACACCAAATTACAATCTAACTCAACATCACTGTTGGGATCGAATAATACCACGGCAAGGCCTCGTGCACTTTCTCCGCTAAATGATTCAAGATCAATCAAACTTGATGACTATATTTCAGGATCTAATAAGAATCAAAGTAATACAAACAGAGGGAATATTGTGAACAACGGTGAAGAACCTTCACCATATGATGGGTTTGTTGTTTCAGAAAAGCCTGACAAAAAAACGTTAGATCGGTATCGTGCTGTTGTTGACTCAATCAAAAAAGCACAATTGAAAGCCGATTCATTAAAAAAGGTTCAAAAATAAGCTTAATCAAAGCATCAGCTGTTTGTTTTTTAGCCCCGGCATAGCTAAATTTGTGCCCAAAATAATCAAGGAAGTTGTAGTAAATGAAAAAAGGTATTCATCCAAATTATAAGAGATGCGAAGTTACATGTGTTTGCGGAAATACATTTGTAACACGTTCAACTGTTAGCAGTATTAAGATTGAGCTTTGTTCGAATTGTCATCCTTTCTTTACCGGTAAACAAAAAATTGTAGATTCAACCGGACGAGTAGAAAGATTCAAGAAAAAATATGGTTTGAAAGAAGCATAAATTTTTCAGCTTTCAGTCAGAGGGCTGTATTATCAGCCCTTTTGCTTTTTAAATACCCTTCCCGTTTTCAATTTTAGATTAATTAATTTACAAGCACCTAAAATTATTGTTTGATATGGAACAGAATACAGAATCATTTGAACTCAATCTTTATCAAGGCGTTAGAGGACATGCTGTAAAAATACTCAACCGCATTGATAGAACAGATGCATACCTTGATAAACTCCTAGATATAGAAATAAAAAATTCCAACCTCTCAGGTCTTGATAAATCATTACTCTTCGAAATTGTTCATGGTGTTACTCGCTGGCTTGGTAGAATTGATTGGGTACTTAATGGATTTTACAAGGGACAATTCTCAAAATGCATTCCAAACGTTAAGAACGCAATGCGTGTTGCTTTGTATCAAATTTTATTTCTTGATAAAGTACCCGACTATGCAGCAGTTAACGAAGCAGTAGATTTTGTAAAAAAACTTCAAGGTCAAAAACCAGCTGATTTAACTAATGCTGTGTTAAGAAATATTATTCGAAGTAAAGATGCAATTCGTTATCCTGATCCTAATGAAGATATAATTGCATACTTCAGCGCTTATTACTCTCATCCTAGTTGGATGGTCAAAAGATGGATCAACAGATATGGAAAAGATGAAACAGAGAAATTGTTAATTTCGGATAACAATAAACCTTTATTGACTATTCGTGTTAACGGATTAGTTTCTAATTATGAAGAAATGAGTTCTTTACTTAACAGCGTTGAATTAAAATTTACAAATGGAAAATTTTTGTCTGAATTTATTAAACTAAATGCACTTTCAAATATTACCGATTGGGAATATTTTCATAAAGGTTACTTTACGGTTCAAGATGAAAGTACCGGTCTACCTGTTAAACTATTAGATGTAAAACCAGGTATGAGAGTTTTGGATTTATGTGCCGCTCCGGGTGGTAAAACAGCGTTCATCGCAGATGTAATGCAAAACTCAGGAGAAATTATTGCCTTAGACAGATTTGAAAGCAGACTTAAAATACTACAGAAGAATTTAAATAGACTTAAAGTGACTAATGTAAAAACAATTACAGTTGACGCTAATGAATATGAAGACGAAGACGGATTTGATAGAGTATTGGTTGATGCACCTTGTTCCGGATTGGGGACATTAACGAAAAAACCCGATCTAAAGTGGAAAAGAGACTTGGGGGATATCAGAAAAATTGTTAATATTCAATATGAGTTACTGAAAAAGGGTGCATCGTTATTAAGAAAGGGCGGTTACATGGTGTATAGCACATGTACTATTGAACCCGAAGAGAATTTTGAAATCATAAAAAAATTCTTGGCAGATTTTCCTAATTTTAAATTGATTAATCCTGGTAATGCGCTATCGGTTGAACTAATAGATGAAAATGGCTGCGTTAGAACTTTACCCCATTTACACGGACTTGACGGTTCATTTGCGGCAAAATTAGAAAAGAGTTATTAAGAATTAAGCTAACTCAATGGCAATGGAAGCCTTAAAAAAATTTGCTGATGAATTAAAAGCTGCCCGCGAAGTTAAAGAAATATCTTTATCTCAAGTATCAGCAAAAACAAAGATTGATCCTAAATTTCTTCAAGCGATTGAAGATGCAAACTTTGATATTCTTCCTGAAATTTATATCCGCGCTTTCATTAAGGAATTTGCATCAACAATTGATCTAAATTCAAAAGAAATCTTGCAAAAATTTGATATTGCTAGATTAGGAAAACCTGAAGAAAAACCGCAAACACAATTGGAACCCGTGATTAAAGAAGATCCGGTTGAACCACAAGTGACACCTGAGACAAAGAAATTCGATTCTGCAGAAGTACTTCAACCTACAACCGTTGAACCGGAAAAAATAGCTAAGAGTTTAAAACTGAATTATATTATTGGCGGTTCTGTATTATTTGTTGCACTAATTGTCATTTACTTTGCTTTTTTCTCAAATTCGTCCCCCGAAATTATTCAAGAAAAATTTGACCAGGGAACTAGTGCAGAAAACGCCCAACGATTTGAAATGGATAAATCGTCACAAAATCAAACGACTTCACAAACCTCCGATGTTATAGAAAAACAAGCTGTTGCAACGGATAGTTTACGTCTATCTGTATTAGCAACTGCGCGTGTTTGGGTTAAAGTTACTACAGATGGAAAAACCGTTCATCAGAATATTGTTCAAGCAAACACAAGATTAGATTTTTCTTCAACAAAAAGTTTTAGTGTAAGTGTTGGTAATGCCGGCTTAGTAAAAATATTTTTTAATAATAAGGAAATTGAAAACATTGGCAAACCGGGAGAAATAAGAAATCTTTTTATTACTCCCGATAATATCCGCTACTATACAATAGCTCCACAATCGAAGAATGAAAAAAAATCCCCGACAAAGAATTGAAGAACTTCGCGAGCTTATTAGAGAACATGATTATAACTACCATGTTCTTGCTCAACCGTTAATTACCGATTTTGAATATGATCAACTCATTAATGAATTAATCCGGCTCGAAAAGGATAATCCCCAATTCATCACACCCGATTCTCCTACACAGAGAGTAGGATCAGATCTAACCAAAGAGTTTAAACCTGTTAAGCATAAAATTCCGATGTTGAGTCTGTCTAATACATATAGTGAAGAAGAATTATATGATTTTGATAGAAGAGTGCGCGAAAGTTTACCTAAAGGTGAAAAACCAGAGTATGTATGTGAGCTTAAAATTGACGGTCTTTCAATTAGTTTACGTTATGTAAATGGTAAATTAAATGTTGCTGCTACCCGCGGTGACGGCACAATTGGCGAAGAGGTTACTAATAATGTTAAGACAATCCGTGCTGTGCCTTTAACAATTAAAAAACCGCCCTCACTAAAAATGAAACTAACAGAATTTGAAGTTCGAGGGGAAGTTTATATGGAGGTTGAAGCATTTAATAGATTGAACGAAGAACGTGAGATGAACGGTGAAAAAACATTTGCTAATCCCCGTAATTCGTCTGCCGGCACATTGAAATTACAAGATCCCAAGATTGTTGCTAAGCGGCCGCTTCAAATATTTTTATATTATTTCTTTTCTGAAAATGAAGGGATGAAAACTCAATATGAAAATTTAAAGCTTCTTCAGGAACTTGGTTTCAGAGTAAATAATAAATTCGAATTATGTAAGGATTTATCCGAGGTTTTAATTTTTTGCAAGAATTGGGAAAATAAAAGATCGGAATTACCCTACGAAATTGACGGAGTAGTAATAAAAGTAAATTCATTACAGCAACAAAAAATTCTTGGCAGCATTTCTAAATCTCCAAGATGGGCGGTTGCGTTTAAATTCAAGGCCAAGCAAGCAAATACTAAATTAAATAAAATCACGTGGCAAGTTGGAAGAACCGGAACATTAACACCCGTAGCCGAATTAGATCCTGTTTTGCTTTCAGGCTCTACAATTAGTCGTGCAACTCTTCACAATATTGATGAAATAAAACGTAAGGATATTCGTGAGGGCGATTGGGTTGTTATAGAAAAAGGCGGAGATGTAATTCCAAAAGTAGTTTCTGTTGATCTTTCTAAACGATTAAAAAGTTCTGTTGAAGTTAAAATTCCATTGAAATGCCCCGTATGCGGATTTACATTATTTAAGCCCGAAGAAGAAGTTGCCGTTTATTGTGAAAACAATTTATGCCCTGCTCAGGTAAAAGGGAGAATTGCTCATTTTGCTGCACGTGGTGCTATGGACATAGAAGGATTAGGCGAAGCATTAATAAATTTATTTGTGGATTTAGGTTACTTAAAAGATTACTCGGATATTTATTTGCTCAAGGAGAAAAGGGAAGAGTTGATAGGAATTGAACGACTTGGTGAAAAAAGTATTGATAATCTTTTAAATGCAATTGAAATAAGTAAACAAAGACCATTTGAAAAAGTCCTATTTGCAATAGGAATTAGATATGTCGGTTCCGGTGCTGCAAATAAAATAGCAGAACATTTTCTATCTATCGAAAAATTGATGAATGCAACGAAAGAAGAGATTGAAACAGTCCATGAAATCGGGCCAAGTATAAGTGAAAGTGTCATCAGATTTTTTAAAAATGCTCAAAATCGTAAAGTAATTGATAAATTAAAAAAATCGGGATTAGTACTCGCATCAAAAGAAAAAGTTAAAGAATCAGATCGTTTGAATGGTAAGTCCTTTGTTTTAACGGGAACATTATCTACTATGTCACGCGAGGAAGCAAAAGAAAAGATACAAAATCATGGCGGTTCTGTAGTATCTTCAGTAAGTAAAAATACCAATTATGTAATTGTTGGAGAAAGTGCAGGTTCAAAGCTGGATAAAGCACAAAAACTAGGAATTAAAATACTTTCGGAAGAACAATTTTTAGAAATGATAAAAGAATGAAATATGTTTGAAGGATTAAAAAGAAAGATTGGCCGTTTTGTTCTAAGAAGAAAATATTTACACAAAAATATAGAACAACTTGTATACAACAACGTCATAAGTAGTGCAAGGGATTTTTTTATTGTGATGCCGAGTGTTGACAACGATTTTTATCATACGCTTGAAATATTAAAATATTATCAAAAGCAGAACAAAGTGATAACATTGTTTTTACCGGAACATAAATACAATTTGATTCCTGATAAAGAGAAATACAAGTTTATTTCTTTTCTTCCGCACCAGGTTTCAAGATTCTTTTTACCCGATAAAAATCTTGTTGCAAGATTAAACACAAAGGAATTTGATGTAGTCATTGATCTGAACCGCACTGAAGACATTTTTTTCAGTGCAATTTCTAATATTGTAAAGTCAAAAATCCGTATTAGTTTTGTAAAGGAATTTTCCGAGAACTATTACAACCTTCAAATAGTTGATAAACAAGGTGATTCTGAGACTTCATATAGCAGCTTTTTAAATTACCTGCAAATGTTCTAATTAAAAACGTTGGGATTATTTAACCGAATTTGTAGATTAGTGGTAGAAAATTATAATTTATAGTAGAGGAAAATGAGCGAGAATTTTAATTACGAATTAAAAAAAATAGGCGATAGCGCAATTTTCAAGTTAAATGAAAAGCGTTTTGATGCTTCAATTGCCGGATTTGTAAAAGGTGAATTTACCATTCTTCTTCACACTGAAGATGTAAAAAAACTTATTATTGATCTTTCCGAAGTTGATTATTGCGATAGCTCAGGATTAAGCGCCATTCTACTTGCTTTCAGAATTCTTCAGTCAAACGAAGGACATATCCGCATTGCTTCACCAACAAAGAATGTTAAGACTCTTATTGAAATTTCTCAGCTTAATAGAGTTCTTCACGTTTGTAATACTGTAAATGAAGCAATAAAAGAATTAGAGAATTTATAAAGAATTACTCTTCTTAAATCATTCTAAAAATACCCTCTGCAGAATAAGTGGTGAAAATGATTAAAAAAATCATCACAAGAATTTACCTCAATTATCTATGAAATCGTTATTTTTACACTGTGGCAGTTGTAATTAACGATTAGTATAATTACTAATACCCTTTGAAACACACGATCTAGGAAATTGATATTTCTCAATTTAAATAAATGATTGATATTGTAAGTAAGAGATTAAGTAATGAAGATAGTGTTGCTGAATTTTTGAAAATACTTCTTCAAGCAAAAAAATGAAATGATTAATACTAAAATGAGTGAAAAACTAAGATCGAGTTTGCGGATTAAATTTGCGATAATTATCCTAACTACTTTTTTAATTGTATTGATGTTTCCCCAAGGTGAATCAATTGAATCTGAAGTAACGGTTGGTTCTGTTTGGATTCATGAAGATATTATTTCATCAATTACTTTTGAAATACTTAAAGATCCGAAGACTTACGAGAATGAAAAAACTCAAGCCGCTAAAACGATCCTGCCAATATTCCTTAGAGATGCCAGCTTAGAAAAATTTTATTTGGATTCACTAAAGGATACAAATTCAATGCTTGCATCGGCATTGTTGAAAAATAACTATGCTCGCAATACCGGTAAATTACTTAGTGATGAATCTTATACGATACTTTTTAAATTTGTTCACAAGCAAAAATCCTTTGCCGGAGCCAGAATCCTTTCAATTACACAAGTCTTTAACGTTACTTCACAAATAATAAAGAAAATTTATCAACGCGGATTGCTTAGCCTTAGCTATCAAGATATTCCACGGGACAGTATTGCATTAAGAGACGGTAAATTTGAGAACGCTTTTCCCAAGACTAATTATTTAGATCGTAAATCAGTAAATGATTTTATTCAATTCTATCTCAATGGAAACGTTGGAAGTAATACTGAATTAAATGTTGCTTTGGAAGAATACATAGCTAATTTTATTAAACCCAACTTGGTCTTTAGCAGACAATTAACAAATTTGGCCGTTCAAAATGCAAAAGATAAAGTTCCTCCAAATGTGGGTATAGTAAATGAAAATGAACGAATAGTTTCAAAACATGACCGCATAACACCGAATATAAAATTAACAATAGATTCATATAAAATTGCAAAAGGGCAGGGGACCGGATTTTGGGGAAGTCTCTCTCAAAATTTTGGAAAGTTTTTACATATTCTTATTGTATTATTACCGTTCATCATTTATATCGTTCTTTTCAGAAAAAGAATTTTAAACGATAACTTTAAAATTATTCTCATCGCCTGTATTATTCTGTTCATAAGCTTTTTAACTTTTCTTGTTTATAAACTTGATATTCCTTCGCCGGTAGAATACCTGGTTCTTGTTCCGGTTGCATCAATGTTGTTAACAATTATTTTTGATTCACGTGTAGGATTTTATGGAACAGTAATTACTTCTTTAATAGTTGGTGGTCTGCGGGGAAACGATTATGCATTTGCACTGACTAATATAATTGCAGGCGGGCTAGCCGCTTTTACTGTGCGTGATATTAAGAATCGAACTCAAATCTTCCGTTCATTTTTTTATATCTTCATCGGTTATGCGTTAAGTATTGTTGCCTTTGGCTTTGAAAGATTTGATTCCTTTAATCAGTTGCTGTCGAGCTTTGCCTTTGCGGTTTCTAATGCTTTGATAAGTCCTGTTTTAACTTATGGTCTTATAATTTTTGTAGAACGGATATTTAAGATCACTACCGATTTAACCCTGCTTGAGTTAACGGACTTTAATCAACCATTATTACGGGAATTAGCAAAAAGTGCGCCCGGTACTTTCAATCATTCTATTACTATGGGCACTCTGGTTGAAACAACAGCTGAAGCTATCGGAGCTAATTCTACGCTTGCGCGTGTAGGGGCTTATTATCATGATATAGGCAAAACTGTTGATCCTGAAAGCTTTGTAGAAAATCAAATAGATTCAAAAAATATTCATGAGTATTTGTCTCCTGAAAGAAGTGTTAAGCTTATTTTAGATCATGTTAGAAAAGGAATTGAATTAGGTCAAACTTATTCTCTTCCGAAAGAGATAATAGATTTTATTCCAATGCATCATGGTACAATGACAATATCTTATTTCTATGAAAAAGCAAAAGAATTGTATGGAGAGGGCAAAGTTGATTTGAATGATTACCGTTACCCGGGACCAAAACCTAATACAAAAGAAACAGCAATAGTTATGCTTGCCGATGCTTGTGAATCAACAATACGTTCTTTGAGTGAAGCCGATACTCAAAAAATTGAGAATGTAATTAACAATTTGATCAACAGCAGGATTGATGACGGTCAGCTTGATGAAGCCCCGCTTACATTTAAGAATGTAAAACAAATTAAAGAATCGTTCTTGAGCATTCTTGTCGGTCATCAGCATAAGAGAATACGATATCCAAAACAAGAGGAACTGGAAAACACTAAGAGCGAAGAATAAAAACTATGGAAGAATTTCTAAAAGAGTATTTAACCATTCTTCGTTATGAAAAAAATCTTTCCGAGAATACTGCAAACTCTTATAAAAACGATCTTCAAAAATTTATAACGTTCCTAAATAAATCCCGCATAAAAGATTTTAGTGAAGTCACATCGGACCTAATAACAAAATTTTTTGATCATCAGCGGAAGTCAGAGATAGACAGCGCAACTTCTGCTCGTTATATGTCATCTATTAAAGGGTTTTTCAGATTCTTGGAGAATAATAGTTATATCGAAAAGAATCCTACTGATAAACTATCCCCGGTTAAAAAAGGACGTAAACTGCCGACAGTATTAACCCTGCCGGAAATAGAAATGATATTAAATGCCCCCGGAACAGATGATGTAACTGGCTTGCGTGATAAAGCAATTCTCGAAACCTTTTATTCGTCCGGTTTGCGTGTATCTGAGCTTATCAACCTAAAAATAAACGATCTTTTTTTTGATGATGAAGTAATAAGAGTGTTAGGCAAAGGTTCAAAAGAAAGGGTCGTTCCAATAGGCAGCAGTGCTGTTAAATGGATAAAAGAATATCTAACCCGTTCCAGACCGTTTTTAGAAAAAAAAACTAGGAGTCAGAATATTGTTTTTCTTAATAAGCGAGGTACTAAACTTTCGCGAATGTGGATCTGGAAAATATTTGATCATTATGCCAAAGAAGCAGGCATTAAAAAAGAAATCCACCCTCATATTTTCAGGCATTCTTTTGCTACACATCTTTTGGAGGGGGGTGCCGATCTTAGAGCCGTTCAGGAAATGTTGGGGCATGCCGATATTTCCACTACTCAGATCTACACGCATGTTGACCGGAATTATATAAAACAAGTTCATAAAGACCATCATCCGCGCGGTTAATTTTGAATCCGTATCTCTTATCTTTAAATCATGGACATGAAACGATTTCAAATATTAGTCTCATTTCTTTTTTTGTCACTCATGATAACCGGATGCACCAAATCTAACTATGATATTGACAAGAACAATAGAATTATATATTCAATCTCGCTCGGTGAGTTCAAGACTCAGGAAGAAGCCGGCAAGATAAAATCCATATTAGAGAACAAATTAAATTCTACATTAAGAATTGAGGAATCCAATAAGAATAAATATCATTTATTGTTAGGCGAATTCGTTTCTTCATTTGAAGCCGGTGAAAATGCTTTTGATTTTTATTCTAACTCATTAATTAAAGATTATAAAATAGTACGCAACGGAAAGCCTGTAGATGATATTTTTACAAATGTATTATTTGTCGCTAAGTATCTGGGAAGACCTTCAGTTTACAGCTACAATTTATTGACAAAACAAAGTTCGATAGAGTGGAGTAAATGGCAAAGGAAAGTGATCTCCCTAAATTACTCGCCGAATAAAGAAAGCGCATTTATAACCACTGCATTTAATTACGGAAGGGAAAGTAGTTTCCCGTATATTCACGAAGCAAGAATTTATTTTTTGAATCGAGCCAATGAACAGTCGGACGAACTTGCAGAACCTGGAGATGGCGTGCAGCTTTATACATATTGGGAATCAAACGATACTTTTAAAGTTAATTTCACAAAATTAGATACAATCAATTCTAAAATTGTATTACAAAATATTTATCCGTTTGATATAAATGGCAAACTTGGTTTTATTCAAAATAGAAAATATGATTTACTCCAACATGGATTTCCTGCTGTACCTAAACGAAACCCGGTCTATTTATCACCAAACAAAAATTTCCAATTTAGAAATGTTCGATCGGATAATGAATCGAATATTTACTTGAAGAATTTCAAACAACATTCCGAAGAATTAATAATTACAACGAAAAGAAATATTAATGATGCAAGATGGTCGAAAGATGGAAACTTCCTTTTCATAATTACTGACAATACGACTACTGATTCTAAGGGAATAAAAGCCGAAAAAACGGGGGAATTAATAATAATAGATGCCGTAAAAATGAAAATCGTAAGAATTTTTTCCGGATTTCAATTCGAAAATGTATTAGTTCATGGAAAGTTATTATTTTTTGATGAGCGCTTAAAAGATATAGCCCAAATAGCGGTTTATGATTATACCCGGGACAAATTATTGAATACTATTTCGGTTTATGGCGGATGCGGCTTAAATAATCTTCCAATGTGAGAATTAAATGACCACCTACAAAAGAGTTCTTACTTATATAAAACCTTACCGGAAACATTTATCAGCGTCCGTAATTTTTTCAATTCTATATGCTCTTCTTAATACTATTTCTGTTTATATGCTGATTCCTTTACTCAATACACTTTTCCAGGAGAAAGGAGCTTTACCGGTAGAATCTAAAACTATTAGTCAGACGGTAGATAGTCCGATTGGTAATTGGTTTTCAAACCTTGGGACGGAAATTTCAAACGCATTCAAAAATTTTGTTTTTAGCGGGACTGAAAAAGAAATTCTTCTTCGAATTTGTATTTTAATTTTACTCGCATTTTTTCTAAAAAATATTTTCGGATACTTACAAGCTTACTTTCTTGCTTATGTAGAACAGGGAATGATCCGCGATCTAAGAAATCAATCTTATGTTCATTTACATAAATTGCCCATGAGCTATTTCAAAAATGAAAAAACAGGAAACTTAATTTCCAGAATAACTAATGATGTTAACGTAGTTCAGTCGAGTGTCTCTGCCGTTTTCTTAAATATGATTCGTGAACCATTAACAATTTTATTCTTTATCGGATTAGCATTGTCCATAAGCTGGCGGCTAACACTTTTTTCTCTTTTAGTTTTGCCTCCTACTATTGGAATAATTAGCTGGATCGGTCTAATACTTAGAAAACAAAGCGGACAGCTTCAAGAAAAGATGGCGAATATAACTACAACATTACACGAGACTATAACCGGTGTAAAGATTGTAAAAGCTTTTGGAATGGAAAATTATGAAAACAATAAATTCAAAACTCAAACACAAAGCTTTTTCAAATTAGTTTTAAAAATGGCGCGTGTTAGAAACATGGCCTCACCGCTTACAGAATTTTTAAGCGTTGTAGTAGGTGCTGCAATGATATATTACGGCGGCGAACTAGTTCTTGTTAATAAAACTTTAAATGCAAGCGAGTTTATTGTATTTCTACTTGCCATTTTTCAAATGATGCCGCCGATAAAAGAATTAAGCGGAGTTAATAATAGAATTCAGGAATCCAGCGCTGCTGCAGAAAGGGTTTTTGAAATTCTGGATACGGAACCGAGAATAAGAAATATTGAATCACCCGTATTTGTTACCGATTTTAAGGATATGATCGAATTCCAAAATGTATCCTTCCATTATGATGATTCTGAAGAACTGGTTCTGGATAAAATAAATCTGCAAGTTAAAAAAGGAAAAGTACTAGCAATTGTAGGCAGTAGCGGCGCTGGTAAAACAACACTTGCGGACTTACTTCCCCGTTTTTTTGATCCAACAGATGGGAATATTTTTTTAGATGGACTGGATATTCGTTCTATTCGCATTGAAGATCTGCGTAAACTTATGGGAATTGTTACTCAAGAGACTGTTCTCTTTAATGAATCAGCACGTAATAATATAGCTTACGGATTGGTTGATTGCTCTGAGGAAAGATTAGTTTCGGCAGCGAAAGCCGCAAACGCTCACAATTTTATTCTTGAACTGCCGAATGGTTACAATACTATAATCGGGGAAAAGGGTACAAAACTTTCCGGTGGTCAGCGTCAGAGGATTTCCATTGCCCGTGCTTTATTAAAAAATCCCCCAATAATGATATTTGATGAAGCTACATCATCACTTGATAATGAATCGGAAGTATTGGTTCAAGAAGCTATAGAAAGATTAATGCATGACCGCACGACATTTGTTATAGCACATCGTCTAAGCACAATTAGAAACGCAGACAGAATAATTGTTCTCGACCGCGGTAAAATTGTTCAGGATGGAAAGCATGAACAACTGCTTTCTCAAGAAAACGGCATTTATAAAAAATTATATGAATTACAATTCAGAGATTAGATGATTACAAAGTACTTTACTGGAGTTAAAACGGTTGATAAAATTATTTTTGGATTAATTTTACTTTTTGCCGTTAGTCTTACTAACTCAATCTTCATAAATCAGATTGGCTACTTCTTTCCGCTTATCATTTTAACATATCTATTGGTAATAAAAAAAGATAATAGATTCGAAAAGAATGGATTGGAAATAGCATTTATTCTTTTTCTATCGGCAGAATTGATCTCGGCGATCTTTTCTGTTGATCAAGGTTATGCGTTTAAATTATTTTTTAAGAGACTAATTCTTCTCCCTATTGTTTATACGATAGTTGCAGTAGCAAACGATTCTGATAAAGCAAAACTAATTTTCAAGTTCTACATAGGTGCTGCTCTAATTACTATGCTGTTGTACATAGTATTTGCTTATGAACACTTCATAGCGCAGTTATACAGTATAGAATTAAAAGGTCCCTCACCATTCCAATATGTTATGACTGCCGGCGGATTGATGAGCTTTACAATGATTTTTTTCTTTGCGTTTCTTCTAAATGAAAAAACAAAGATCACAATCCGGCTTTTTTATCTGCTTGCTTTTGGCATTGCGGCAATTGGTCTATTTGCAAGTTATACTCGTGCAGCCTGGCTAGGCGGGGTAGCCGGTATCTTAATGATAGTTATCTTGAAACGTAAATGGTTAATTCTGGCACCTTTAATTTTAGTTTTACTTGTTGCATTATTCTTTTTCAAGAGTGAAAGCAAAGTATATGAATATGTTATAAAGGACAATCAATTTGTTCAAACCAATGCGATTAAAACTGAAGGACGGGCAACTAGAGTTATATGTGAAGGAGATACTCTCTTAATCGCTGATTATGAAAGAGGTGTAGTTGCATATAAAGATGGTAAAGTGGTCCAAAAAATTGAAACACCATCTCCCGTTACCCAAGTAAAAAAATGGAGAGATAATTACTACTTAGCCTATTTAGCAGATACGAGAATTCTATTACTAAATAGGGGAAAAAATGGTGAGTTTCATTCGGATAAAATTTTTACATCACCAGGCAAGACAACTTTTTTTAAAGTATTACAAGGTAAATTTTATATTGCGGATAAAGACAGTGGACTTACAATATTTCAGAATCCTTTAAATCTTGCAGAAAAAATTACTTTTAAGAAATTAAATGGTATAGAAAGTTTTGATGGGAATTCTACCCGATTTATTTCATTCACGCCCGATGACCATAAACTTAAACTCTATACGTGCATGGATGGATTGCCTGTAACGGCAGTAGATTCATTTGATACAAAATCTATTTACGGATTAGTTTGGCTCAATAATGATCATTTATTTTTTCAAGGCGGTAAAGAATTTGTACAGTTTATTATATCAAATAATAAATTGAGGAAAGTTGTTAGTCAGGAACTAATCGGTGCAATTCAATTGGTCTTTAACAATAAAAACATTTTTGCTTGTACTCTTGATGGAAAAATATTGGAGGCCGATATTGATTCCTCACATATTGGTAAGTTTAAGCAAATAACCCCGCTTGGTTATTCACCTTTTGATTTTATTAAATCCGGGGATAAATTTTATACTGCATTTAATAAAAGGAATCGTCTCGCATCCATTTATGATCCGTATCATGAGACCAACATTGAACGAATGAATATTTGGCGGACGGGATTCAAAATTTTAGCCGATCATCCTTTATTTGGTGTGGGAGATATTGATCTTGGCAACTTATATTCTCAATATAAGGACAAATATCTCAAAGAAAATTTTGGACATATGCACAACAATTTTGTTCATCTATTAGTTATACTAGGAGTAGTTGGTTTTGCTGTAGTTATGTTTATGCTGTTCAAGATATTTCAGTTGCACCTAAAAATATATAAAACTTTGAAAGATATTCCGTTTGTATCTTCTTATGCGTTAGGTGCAACGGCAGCTTTTGTTGGATTTCTATTTTCCGGACTTGGAGAGTGGAATTTTGGCGATCAAGAAATTATAACTATGGTTTGGATTACTCTTGGTTTGAATATTGCATTTTATAAATCATATCTTCAAGACACAAAGACAAATTAAAATTAAGATGGATGAACGCATTAAAATATCATCAATAATAATTGCTCGCGATGAAGAAACCAATATTCATCGTTGCATTAAAAGCCAGATAAATGTTGTTGATGATATAGTTGTTATTGTTGACTCAAGAACAATTGATAAAACAGTACAGATTGTCTCAACATTCCAAAATGTTAATTGCGAAATTGTAGAATGGAAGGGATTTGCTCAAACTAAAATTTATGCTTTGTCTAAAACAAAATATGATTGGGTACTTTGGATAGATGCCGATGAAGAAATTACCCCAGGACTCGCAGAGGAACTGAAACAATTCAAACAATCCTTAAAAAGGTATGATGCTTATGATGTAGCACGCAGAGCATTTTTCCTCGGCAAGTGGATTAAATATAGCGGCTGGTATCCGGCACGTGTTACCAGACTCTTTAATAAGCAACAAATATCGTTTAACGAAAAAGAGGTACACGAGCATTTAAAAGTGGAAGGAACCGTTGGTAAACTTAAAAATGATCTTAATCATTATACGGGCCCATCAATAGAACATTATTTTATCAAGTATAATACATATACTTCACTTGCAGCTAAAGAACTATTCGAAAAAGGTAAAAAAGCGACAGTGATAGACATTCTACTCCGTCCGATTTTTCTTTTTTGCAAAATGTATATCTTTCGATTAGGATTTTTAGACGGACTTCACGGATTGATACTGGCTGCGTTCTCATCTTCTTATGTATTTACAAAGTATTGTAAACTTTGGGAATTGAATAGAGAAAGATCAAAATGACGATAGGAATAATTCCGAATATTTCGAAAAGCGATATTCTTGATATAGTAAAAAAAATTATTGTACAACTTCAGCAAAACGAGTTCAATTTTATTTTGTGCCAGTCACTTCTAAAATTTAAAAATGAATTTGACTGTACAGCCAAGTTTAAATCTCCGGTTGATCTGAGTAATAATTGTGATATGGTGATTTCAATTGGTGGTGATGGGACAATGTTGAATACCGCATTTGAAGTTAGAAACTCAAGTACTCCAATCATTGGGGTTAATTTTGGAAAACTCGGATTCCTTGCCGAGTTTGATCTTACAAGTTTTACTGAACTTCTTCACGATATAAAAACTAAAAATTATACAATTGAAGAAAGAATGGCGTTAGTTGGAAGCAGTAACGGAAATAATAATGAATTATATGCGATTAATGATATAGTTATTGATAAAGGTCCTTGGCCCAAAATGATTGAGCTGACGATTAAAGTTGATGATGATTACGTTTCTACTTTTTCTGCAGATGGTTTAATAATTGCAACACCAACTGGCTCTACGGGTTATTCTTTGTCAACAGGCGGCCCGATTGTAAATCCGAAAGCAGATGTGATAACACTTAGCCCGATTGCTCCCCATACGCTTACTATGCGGCCGTTAGTAATTTCTAGCGGACAAAAAATAACAGTGATGATCAACTCTCCATCAGAAAAAATTCAAGTCAGCAGTGACGGACAACGTGTTAATTTTTTTAGTTCCCCTGCGCAGCTTACAATTGAAAAAAATAAACAACCGGTTAGATTAATTCATTCCAACCGTACAAACTATTTTGAAATCCTACGCAATAAATTGTATTGGGGACTCGACGTTCGTAAATCGAATAATTCTAAATAGAGGCTGTAATGAAAAAGCTTATTCTTTTTCTGTTAGTACTATCTGCTGTAATTAACGGTCAAGATAAATACAAATTTGTTACGGATGAAAAATCCGGTAAGCCGATGCTAATTGGTCTTTGCGATCGAACTGCATTTGCTGATTCAAATTTTTCTTGGTGGTTTAATTCAGAATATGAATATTACCCGGCCGATTCTACAGCAGTAATAAGATTCTCAAAAAAACTTCAAGATGTAAAAATTACAATTGTAATGGGTACTTGGTGCAGCGACAGCAGAAGGGAAGTACCGAGATTTTATAAAGTACTAGATAAAGCCGGTTACGACACGCAAAATACTACTTTAATTTGTGTTGATAGAAATAAAACAGCGCCTGGCGGACTTGTTGAAAAACTGGATATCAAATTTGTCCCGACTTTTATTTTTAGTAGAAATGATAAGGAGATTGGAAGGATTGTTGAAGCGCCTAAAGAAACTTTAGAGTTAGATTTGGTAAAGATAGTTGTTCAATAAAAAATATTGCATAGTGCAGGATTAAGAACAAAAAACCCGCTTGATGCGGGTTTTTGTTTGTTCAATATATTATAGAACTAATTATTACTTGTAGCTACTTCGGTAACTTCAACCTTCTCTTTATAGTTTCTTGGCTTTTTAGATGATCCATTTCCATTGGAACCGTTAGAACCATTTCCGTTTGAGCCGTTACCGTTTTTCTTATCAACTAATTCAATT